>ERZ1740060.161-NODE-161-length-52369-cov-23.612532_pt1 | contig 52369 bp, 56 predicted proteins | sample MGYA00581743_ERZ1740060 | MGnify/ENA primary metagenome ERZ1740060 (study PRJEB43018, sample SAMN04849235) | marine metagenome | isolation source: floating plastic debris | place: Pacific Ocean | collected 2008-08-27 | study: EMG produced TPA metagenomics... | reverse complement strand
GAAGGCTTTGAAGGCTTAAATAATGGTCGAGGTATTCCCGCCAGGGAGTACTAGTTCCAACCTCCCGCCCTCAAGACCAAATATTTTAGTAATGAAACCTCAAGAAAGATTGCATTTAGGCTGCGCTCAAATCAGGCTATTTTGAGCGATCTATGCCCCAAGATATAAAGACAATTGTGGGCTAGAAAGCGAGAAAGAGGGTGTTAGCATTACCATGATGTTTTGGGAATTGGGGGCTTGCTGTGATTCGTTCTGCCACGTTGCCGCTTCAGACGACACTGCCATCCCTGAGCGACAACAGTCGACTTAAACTATTTTCGGGGTCGGCTAACGTTAATCTCTCCCGCGAGGTGGCCCGCTATTTGGGCATCGATTTAGGCCCAATGGTTCGCAAACGCTTTGCGGATGGCGAGCTTTACATTCAGATTCAAGAGTCTATTCGCGGTTCTGACGTCTACCTGATGCAGCCCACTTGCTACCCAGTCAACGACCACTTGATGGAACTGTTAATCATGGTCGATGCCTGTCGTCGGGCGTCGGCGCGTCAGATTGCCGCGGTGATTCCCTATTACGGATATGCGCGGGCCGATCGCAAAACAGCCGGACGCGAATCGATTACCGCTAAGCTCGCAGCAAACATCATCACGGCAGCAGGGGCCGATCGCGTGCTGGCGATGGATCTACATTCTGCCCAGATTCAAGGCTATTTTGATATTCCCTGCGACCATGTGTACGCCTCACCAGTCATTGTCAACTACATTGCTGACAAAAACATCGAAGATCTGGTCGTCGTTTCTCCTGACGTGGGGGGGGTGGCGCGGGCGCGAGCCTTTGCTAAAAAGCTCAACGATGCGCCACTGGCCATTATTGATAAACGTCGCCAAGCCCACAATGTGGCGGAGGTGATGAATCTGATCGGCGATGTGCAGGGCAAAACGGCAGTATTAGTCGATGACATGATCGACACCGCCGGCACCATTTGTGAAGGCGGTCGCCTATTGCGGCGGCAGGGCGCTGAGCGAGTTTATGCCTGTGCCACCCACGCTGTATTTTCACCCCCGGCGACCGAGCGTCTCTCAGCTGGCATCTTTGAAGAGGTGATTGTGACCAATACAATCCCCGTTCCCGAGGAGCGACGGTTTGAACAATTGACCACGCTGTCTGTCGCTAACCTGATCGGCGAAGCAATCTGGCGCATCCATGAAGAAAGCTCGGTCAGCAGCATGTTTCGTTAAGGGGCAACGGGAACTGCGCAGCTCCCCATGATGAGGCCATCAGCAAAACGCTGATGGCCTCATGCGTTTAAACCGATTCTCTGAAACCAGACTGCCAATCTGGCCCTCTATCTATTGGCAAATAATCGATGAAGTAGCGTCGTCGTCTACTCGTTAACGCCAGTTCGGGTTAAGCCAAACCCCGTTGCTTTCCCCTCTGGGGAGGGGCTAATGGGGTGGGTGAACCATTCTCAGCGGGAGGCTCGACACCCATCCCGCCTTTGGCATCCTTCCTCAGAGAGGATTGTCGCGCCAAAAGGCTGGTCAGCGTGCCTCATGCTCTTATCCCGAACTCAGGTTAGTTATATTCGCCTGTGACAAAGTCTGGCTGGTGATGATCGGGGATAGACCAGTCTTCGTTTTCACCGCCGATGATAATTTGCTCGATCGCCACATAGTCGCGGCTGAACTGCTTGAGGGCATTGAGCAAAACATCGATCGCGATCGCGTCAGAGGTGCCCAGGTCAAACCAGCAGCGCGCCCAGAGTCCTTCATACTCAACGTCACCCATGTTGTGCATCAGCGAGACCAGGGTGCTGTCGGTCTGGGTGTTGTCATAGTTCATATAGCTGATTTCTAGGCCGGTGTCTTGCACCTGCAGATTTTCCGCATTGAATCCCCCCAGTTTGCCGATAAAGAACCAGGAATTGAGAATCTCATCGACGTATTGTTGCTCCATAGTGGAGGGCACTGTGGAAAATTGAATCCAGATCCACAGGCTAAAGAAGTCACATTCACGAAACTGTATCTGCATCTTTGGCCACTACTCCTTAACAAACAAGCTCAGCGGGGCAATCTACCGGTGCCTTTGGCGATGGGCAAATAATCCCAATTTCAATGCTAGCGGGTAATCGCGGTGCCCCCTCACCCCGACCGAGACGTCATGTCTGCACCGCTGCTTAAGGGCTAAACTGCACGCTGGTTGATACAAAAGGGGCGACCCAAAGTTCTAGGTCGGGATCAGACAGCTGCGATCGCACCTGCGCCGCAATGGCTTCAGCCTCCGTCCGGGTGGCCGCCAGGGTAAAGACTGTGGGGCCTGACCCTGACATCAGGGTGCCGAGCCCGCCGCTGGCGGCCATGGCGTCTTTCAGGGCCTGAACTTGAGCGTGCTGCGTGAGGACGACTTTTTCTAAATCGTTGTGCAGGTGATGGCCAATATCAGGCCCATCTTGATGATAAATTGCCGCTACCATCGGGCCAGAATGGAGGGCCTCGCGGCGGGTTTGGCCTGCGGTATTGACATCAACGTAGGTCGCCGCAAAGGCTCGCCGATAAGCCTGATAGGCCCAAGGGGTAGAAATTGTCAGGGAGCTATACTTCGCCAACACCACATAAAACTGCTCGATGCCCTGCAGCGAATCAATTTGTTCGCCGCGCCCGGTGGCGATCGCCGTGCCCCCCGAGATGCAAAAGGGCACATCAGAGCCGAGTTCTGCCCCTAAGGTTTGCAGTTCAATTTGGGTCAGCCCGAGCTGCCACAGCATATCGACGCCCACCAATACTGCGGCAGCGTCCGCCGATCCCCCAGCTAAACCGGCCCCGACGGGAATATTTTTTTGAATCGTAATCTCGACGCCACCGTGCTGCTTCATCGCTTGGGGAAACCGGTTTTGCAACAGCGCTGCCGCCCGATGCGCCAAGTTGCTGGCATCGCCGGGCACCTGAGGATGATCGCACTGCAGCCGAATATCGGCACTGTTGAGACTGCGGATGGTGAGGCGATCGGCAAGGCCAATGCTTTGCATCACCATTACTAGCTCGTGATAGCCATCGGGGCGATCGCCCACCACTTCTAGATACAGGTTGATTTTGGCCGCAGCCAATAAAGAATAAGAATGCATGGCACCTCACTGCAGGTGGTCGGCGAGCGCATCTGCCGCCAGTTCGCCATCATCAATCTGGGGCAGGGGTTAAGACACTCTCGGTGTCTCCAGCATCTTATTACTCAATGCGACCCAATCGGCAACGCTGAGGTCTTCGGCTCGAGCGTTGTCCGCGATGTCGAGCGTAGCAAACAGCTCTAATAGCGACGCTCGCTCAATGACAGCCGCTAAATTGTTGCGCAGCATTTTGCGTTTGCTGCCAAAGCCGAGTTTGAGCAACTGCTGCAGCCGCTGGGGATTGTTAGCGGGGGTGGCTAGCGGGCGCGGGCGCAGGCGAATCACCGCCGAATCAACTTTGGGCGGCGGCTGAAAGGCTTTGGGCGGCACCGCACAGATCAGTTCACAGTCCGCCAGATATTGCACTTTGACCGTCAACCCCCCAAAGGTTTTATGGCCGGGGCGAGCACAGAGCCGCTGAGCGATTTCTCGCTGTACGAGCAGCACGATGCTGTCAAAGGGGTGAGGGTGGGGGCGGGCGATCGTTCCGAGCAGGCGTTCCAGAATTGGCCCCGTAATGTAGTAGGGAATGTTGGCCACGACTTTGTTGGGCATCGGTAAATCGTTGGCCAAGGTGAGCTGCTGAGCTAGATCCAGCTGCAAAATATCCCCTTGCAGCAGCAGCAAATTTTGGGTTTTAGCAAACTGAGTCATCAGCTGACGGCAGAGGTCGTAATCTAGCTCAACGGCTACCACATGCTGGGCCTGGGTTACCAGCCGCCGGGTCAATACGCCGGTGCCAGGGCCAATTTCCAGCACGCGATCGCTGGCCTGCAGCTCAGCCGCAGCGACAATTTGGGCTAAAATCGGCTCACTTTTGAGCCAATGCTGGCCAAATTTTTTGCGGGGTTTGGCGGAAAAAGTCATCCAATCAGGCACTGCAGAGAACGGCCTTGATCGTACCCTATTGGGTTAAGGGCTCGGGCTCGTCGGGCATGGGTCAGCTGAGAACGGGGTAGCCGTTAGGACAGAACGTGTGAGCCATGAGCCGTTCTCGTTCACGCATTACTTTCGAGCCATTGCTCGGTATTCTAGATAAACCGAGTCTTAAGCGACGTTGAAGAATTGTCTCTAACGGTGAGGGGTGTGATGTGGTGAACAACATTTCCTGAGGGGCTTTGCTACATTAAGAACCCACGATTGAGTCACCGGCTAATCTCCAATTTTTGTATTCGGCTATGCAACAGAGCGGTTCTCTTGAATTCAAATTGGTGCAGCGAGTGTGCTTGCTGCAACAGGCTCTCGATCAAGCTTTAAACTCGCTTAATGAGTTGAAAACCCAGGTTCAAGATAAGCACTGGGTCGAGTCGCAACTGGCCAGTACCGAAAAGTACGCCAATGTGCAGCAGCAGGCGATCGCTCATCTGAAACAAGAGCTGGCGCAATTTGCCCATGTGCAGCACGATCTCTTAAACGTCATTGGCTACCGTCTTAACGAGCTGATTGACCAGCAGCAACAAACCTTTAACCACCTCAGTATTGAGTTTCAGCAGAGTCATGCCGAACTGCAAACCTATTTGCAGTATCTGGGGCGGCAGCGGCCGGTCAGCCCCACGACTGAACCCGACACGCAAGCCTATTGTCTGACCCTAGAAGCTGAGGTCAGGGTCGCTCGTTCAATGGCGGTACATCTGAGCCAGCACTTGAATTTGGCCAAGCAGCATCTGGGGAGCCTCAAGGGTGATTTGGGCAACCATCACCTTAATTTGAGCTACATGATCAAGACGATTCAGTCGATGATTACTGAGTTAGAAACGTTTGACGGTGCTCAAGCTGTACGGCCAGCGTTACCGGCAGCAACGACGGCATCGGGCTCAGCGGCAGCCTTGCTCAGTCCGACTGAAGTCATAACCGCTGTTGACGATGCCGAACTTGATGCGGGTGCGTTACAGTCAACCCTGCGTCGTCAAAATCTCTGCATCCATGAGCTGCAGGCTGTGCTGCGAGAATACGCCGAGGAAAAAACCAAGCTCGGACAACGGTATCAAGAAGTCGCCGCTGAGCGCGACTTCTATCGTCGCGAGTTGCAAAAGCTGCGCAGCGCGGCGGCTCCTCCACTGGCGCGCCCCGACGACGTGCCGCCGCCGAGGTTAACCCGCCCAGCTAAATCGTCGTTGCCGCCACCCGTGCGACCCGGTGCCGAGTTGCCAGCTCGTCAGCGATCGCACCCTTCTCAGCCTATTCAGCCGCTCAAGCTCCCTGAAACTTCCGAATAGAAGCATTCATGCCATTGACACAGGGCTGCCGTCGCAACCAGGGTCGGTCATCCCTTCGACGATGTATCGCTGGCTGCATGTGAGGTGCAGACGCCGTCGAGGGAACCGGCTACTGGCATTGTCCAACCTCTTCCGCTGTGGCTGCCACCACTCCCTAGGGCATCCTAAAGCCATGGATGCAGGGAGCACAGCGGTGTCTCAAGAACGAGCATTGTGGTTTGCCTTGGGCCAGATTCCAGGGTTAGGACCGATCTTACAAAAGCGATTGGCGACGCACTTTGGCTCCCTCGAAGCGGCCTGGGCGGCCTCACCGGATCAACTCTTGGCGGTGGAGGGCATCGGACTGAAGTTGGGGTGGGCGATCGCCGAACACCGCTCGCAACTCGATTTGAGTCAGGTAGCAACGGCCCCCGGTGAGTTTGTGACGCCAGCTGATGCGGCCTATCCTGACCTGCTGTATGAGATCCCCGATCCGCCCCCGGTGCTTTATTACCAGGGTGATCTGGACTTGTTGTCGGCTTGTCAGCGGCGACCGGGGGTTGGCGTCGTCGGCACCCGCAGCCCGTCAGACTATGGCAAACGCTGGACGCGTCGCATCACTAAAACCCTGAGCCGCGCGGGATTTTTGATCCTGTCCGGTCTGGCCGCAGGGATTGACCGCGAAGCCCACCAAAGCTGCTTAGACGTAGACGGGGCGACCATCGCCGTTTTAGGGACGGGGGTCGATGTTGTGTACCCTTATCGCAATCAAGACTTGCATCAGGCGATCGGGCGATCGGGATTACTGCTGAGTGAGCATCCCCCCGGCACCCAGCCCGAACGGGTGCATTTTCCTCGGCGTAACCGCATCATTGCCGGGCTGAGTCGCGCCCTGTTGGTGACGGAAGCCCCGCGTAAGTCAGGGGCGCTGATTACTGCCCGATTGGCGAATGATTATGGCCGCGATGTGTTTGCCCTACCAGGCACGCTAGACAATGTGCGTTGTCATGGCTGCTTAGATATTTTGAGTCAGGGAGCGCAGATGATTTTGCGCGAAGATACGCTGATCGAAGCGCTCGGGGCGATTCCCGTCGCTGCCTCAGAACCCACCGTCAAGCCCTTGCCGAGCTTAGCGCCACCGCTGCAGACGGTCTTTCAGGCCGTGGCGCCCGAGGTGCGATCGCTGGATGCGATCGTGCAGCAGGTGGCGGAGCTATCCACCGGAGATATTTTGAGTGCGTTGACGCAGCTAGAGCTGATGGGATTGGTCAGCAACCTGCCAGGGACCCAACAATACCAGCGCTGTACCGATTAAGCCCATCGGCTAAGGTGACATCAACAGTCCTTAACACGGCATTCCCGACCGCCCCGCCCTTCGCCTAAACTGAGGCACACCCGCTTGTGCCTGGCTCTCACCCTATCCGGATTGGCTATGACCAGCATGCTCCACGGTGCGCAGCCGCCGCTAGAATTTTTGCCGCCCGAGTTTGACCCCAAAGTGCTTTGGGCGACGAAAACGCTGCTGCCCCTCTGGCTCCGGTGGAAAAGTAGTGTCAAAAAGCTTGATATTCAAGGCGCTGAAGTGCTTGTTGACCTTTTCCACCAGTTTCAGGCGGGCGATGCTCGGTTTTTAATTGCTTTCCGTCACCCTAGTCCTGATGATGCCTACTGTTTAATGAATTTGCTGTGGCATCAGCTCCCGGCTGTGAGTCGCAAACTGGGTAAGCCGCTCCCGCGATCGCCCCACGTCCATTTCATTTACGATCGCGGCATTCCCCTCTGGGCTGGTGACGGTGTCGGCTGGTTTTACTCCCGCTTGGGGGGCACTTCGATTCAGCGCGGCAAGGTTGATCGACAGGGGCTCAAGTCAGCCCGTCGTCTTTTTGCCCAAGGGCAATTTCCCCTGGCGGCGGCTCCCGAAGGGGCTAATAACGGTCACACCGAAATCATCAGTCCTTTTGAACCTGGCATTGCCCAGTTTGGGTTTTGGTGTGTAGATGACCTGCAGAAAGCGCAGCGCTCAGAAAAAGTCTTTATCGTGCCGTTGGGCATCCAATATTTTTATCAAGATGCGCCCTGGGGCGCCCTGACGAAACTGCTGACCACTTTAGAGGCCGAACTGGGGATTGCTAAGACCCCGGCAGCGGTGCCGCCAGCCAGTGATCCCACCGTGATCGCCGCCGCCCTTTATCCACGATTGCTGCAGCTGGGCTATCGCCTGTTGGAAATCATGGAGTCTTACTACACAGACTTTTTTCAGGTCGCCTTCGACGAAGTCGATTTTTCTACTCAGCCGGGAGAAAACGAGCTGGCATTTCGGCTCAATCGCCTATTGAACTCCGCCCTGCAGGTAGCGGAATCGTTCTTTCACATCGTCCCTAAAGGCAGCGTCATCGATCGCTGCCGCAAAATTGAACAGGCCGGTTGGGATTGGATCTACCGGGAAGATTTGAAGGCCGATCATCCGCTCTCGGCAGTAGAGCACGGGTTAGCCGATCGCGTTGCCGAAGAGGCGGCCTTGCGCATGTGGCACATGCGATTGGTCGAAAGTTTTGTCGCCGTGACGGGCACTTATGTCAAAGAAAAACCGACGGTGGAACGGTTTGCCGAAACGCTGCTGTTAGTCAGAGATACGGTGGTTCGTATCAAGGGCGAAAATCCGTTTCCGCGTCCGGCTTTGGGGCATCAGATCGCTTACCTGTCGGTGGGGCAACCGCTCTCAGTCAGCGATCGCTGGCCTGCCTACAAAGACAGCCGACGTCAGGCGATCACTGACCTAACTGCCGATCTGCAAACTTCGATGCAGGCTCTGATCACGCCGCGAAAACCCAGTTTTCCATAACGCCACCCATCCTTCAAAACAACGTTCTTAACTGGCTTCTTCAGTATTCCCAGGGGATACGAATTGAGTTTTAATACCAGTTCTACAAATTACAGCTACACAGACAAGTCGGCTTTCTCCCTCGGGGAGACGCGATGCGAACGACTCCGCTCAGCCGACGTTCCTTGAGCGGAGTCGAAAGGAAGATCTATAGTCCAGTTTCAGAGAATTGGTATAAGACGCCTCAGATAATATGAGGGCGTCGAGATTGAGGTTGCGGTGATGAGTGGCGTCCGCAAAATTGTGATTCACGAACCGGTATTGCCTCGATTTAGAAGAGTTGCCGCAAGCCTTAGACGAACCACTCAGATAACTGACCAAAGAGGCTCTTCGGTTCTTCAGGCAACGCTATGAATCGTAGAGCCTCTGGCCTTAGCAGGGATGTTCCTCCAGGCTGCCTGAAATCTGTAGCGTTTCAAAACCCAAATCGGATCAACTATATTTCAGCAGTCGCCGCCGCCAAACTCTTCATCGGGCCGGCGGCTAAGCTCGCCGTCGCCGCATCATCAGGCCGCTTCCCGTTGCCACCAGCAACAGCGCCGCCGTGCTCATGGGCTCCGGCACCGAAACATAGCTGGCATTCACCTCACCGACGAGCTTGTCTAGCACGAGGGTGTAGTCGCGGGTACGCTGCTCAATCAGGCCAGGAAAAATCTCGTTGATAAACGCCCGGTTATCCGTTGCCGGGTCGTGCCAGGTGCGGCCATTGGGAACGCGGGGATCGGCGGTTTGGGTGAAACCATCAAGATCACCGATGCTCCAGTTAGTCGCCTCGGCAGCCAGTACCGGCATCAAGAAGTCGAAGGATTCTAAATCGCTACAACAGCCGGTTCCGGCAGGGTAAAAATTGTTTAGCCCCGGATTGGTACGGGCATCGATGCCATTTTCGGCGGCAATTTCTAAAGCCAGGTCGCGGTACTGGAACCAATCTGGGTTATCCACCGCGCCCCGTCCGGCATTGAAATACATGAAATCACCAAACACCAGACTGTCGAGGTTGAGCATGAACAGGCTATTGGCAATTTCAGCCCCGGAGAGGGTGTTGGCATAAAACTCCGAGCCCACGAGGCCAATTTCTTCGGCCCCAAAGAAGACAAACTTACTGGTCACAGTCGGGTCGAGCACCTGACGTTCGGCTAGCTCCAACAGCACACCAACCCCAGAGGCATTATCGTTGGTGCCTTCTAGGACTGAACGATCTAACGTCGCGCTACTGGGGTCAGTGTCGTAGTGAGCCCCGAGAATGATGTGTTTGTTAGAGGTGCCCTGACGTTCAGCGATCACGTTGTAGGAGGTCAGGGGGGTGCCCTGAAAATCGTAAGTGAAGGGCTGGAGGGTAGGGGTGTAGCCTAGTTCCACCAAGCGATCGCTGAGGTACTGCACAGTGGCGGCTTCCTGGGCGGAGCCGACACTGCGACCGGCTAGTTCAGAGGAGAGGAAGTAGGTTTCTTGGGCTGCGGTTTCCCCGTACTCAAAGGTGGCAGCGGCGACGGCCTCTACAAACATAGGGGAAATGGCAATTGTCCCGCAACACAACAGTTTCAGGTTAAACACAAACAGAATATCTCCAAAAATTGTGCTGAGGCGACCCTAACTAGACAAGCATTTGAGTCAGAATTATTCCACAACCAATTTCTGCAAATATCGCGCCGCAAACCTTATTGCAATTCTTAATGAGTTTTACCGATGGCTGCTAGGGTTCTCGATTACTGGTTTTTCAACATCCCTACTTAAAGAGCTGGGGTTTGCTCTACTACAGATTTGGCTGCAGCCAAATCAACTAGATCCGTGTCCGTGATGCTCGGAATCATTTTGGCATGGGTGGCGTGGCAAAACTGAGACTGTATGACATTCATCATCCCAAAAGTCGTCATCGCTCCCCGCTTCCCCAGCCTTATGGTAAGAGTCTTGTTACAGTTTGCTGTCGTTATTCCCCTGCGATCGCCGCTTGAATTTGAGTCACTTGGCGGCGGTAGTCCTGATCGGACAAGACGGGAACACCGTTGGGCAATTCAGTCGTCTCATCCTGCAGGGTAATCCAAGAACGACAGCCTTGATGGTGAGCCTGATAGGTAATGTCCACCGGAGCCATCAGTCGCTGCACGCGCAGCAACAGCGCATAGGCGGGGCGTTCTGGCTTCCAAGCGAGGCGCTCCGCTAGCCAATCGTCTGTCCAGATATGGAACGGCTGCAGGGCTTCTACAATTCCCTGTCCTGCCAACGGCAGCTGATGTGTCACCTCGGCCCAGTACGGCAAAGACATCCTGTCGCCTAGTGCCGGCACTGCCTGTGGCGTCACCGCTGCTCGAAAGGGCGATCTCAGCGCGCTGGCCTGCTGATGTTCGTAGGTGGGAAACAACAGTGCTCGATCACAGGGCATGTTGAACGAGTGCCGTGATTCATGGATGCCGCCCTTTCGCACCAGTAAAATTAGGTCGCCAGCGCCCAACGCTGCCACTGCGATCGCCCATTCTTTGAGTGCCCACAGTTGGGTTGCCGTTGTCACACTTGCTCCTTTAGGGGCTGATTGAAGGTCCTCATCTGACACTGCTGGGGTTGCTCTAAAACTGCATCAGCCCCCGCGATCGCCGGACTGCCACCCCAGGTGACGCTAACAAAACCGCGACAGCCGCTGCGGCGAGCGATTTGCTGATCTAACGCCGAGTCGCCAATGACCAGGCAATTTTCTGGCAAGATGCCGAGTTGCTCGCAGGCCGTCCACACCATCTGCGGGTCGGGCTTGACCGGTGGCGCTTCACTACCCGCCCAGCTATCTACCGCCCCGTGCAGATCATAGCGCCTGAGAAAATCGGCAATATGATCGGTCGTATCCCCTGACAGCACAGCTTGTTTAAGGCCCTGCTGTTGCCCTTGGCGCAAAAGTTCGGGAATTGCGGAAAAAGGCGGGGTGAAGTCGGCTTTGCGCACAAAGCGGTGATCGCTTTCTGCAAAGGCGACCTGAGCCAGACTCACAGCCTCTGCCCAGGGTTTGCCCGTGGCCGCGATGTAGGTGGCGGCTGCAATTTCGTTTTCGTAGCGGGTGCCAACGGCCATTAAACCAGCGGCGTCGTATTGGCCATCCGCGCAGCCAAACGCCGCCATTAGCGGTGCTCGAAGATGGGGGAATTTGCTGGCCAAGGCTTGCGATCGTGCCTCGGCCAGCTGTCTCAAAAACGCATGAGAGTCGGCTAGCGTACCGTCCTTGTCCCACAGGATGGCGGCAATCTGCTCAAAAGCGCGATCGCGGCATCGCACAGTCACCATAAACGCTCTACTTTGCTCCAGTTTGATGAAAGCCGTCCAAACCATTATGAGGGATATGGCCCACCCGAGCTGAACCCCCAAAAAAGAGCCGCAACCCAAGGTCACGGCTCTCTCGAATAGCTCGAAATGCTCAGGTAAAGCAGAGCGCGTTAATCTTCTTCCGTGGCAGAAAACTCAACTTCTTCTTCAGAGTATTCGGGCTCGTTGCCACCAGCCGCCTCAGCCGCTTCAGCTTCTGCCTTTTTGAGCAGCTGCTCCCGATATTTCTCGGCCATTTCTTCCGCTTTCTCAAACACCAGGTCAGGATTCTTGACCATGTCACCGGGTTCCGGCTCAAGCTGCTTCGTCGACAGTGAAATGCGGCCGCGCTCAGCATCGAGGTCAATAATCATCACCTTGATTTCATCATTGACGTTGAACACGCTGTGGGGCGTATCAATGTGGTCATGGGAAATTTCAGAGATGTGTAGCAGACCGCTGACGCCACCGATGTCAATGAACGCACCGTAGGGCTTCAGGCCACGTACCGTGCCCAAAACCACTTCGCCGACTTCGAGACCATTCATCTTACGCTCAACCAGCGCCCGACGATGGCTGAGAACCAGACGATTCCGCTCTTCATCGACTTCTAAAAACTTGAGAGGCAGCTCTTCGCTCACCAAGTCTTCTTTAGGCTTGCGAGTGCTGATGTGTGAACCGGGAATAAAGCCCCGTAACCCTTCAATGCGAACCAAGGCACCGCCTCGGTTGGTTGCAAACACTTCTGAGCGCACAGTGGCGTCTTCTTGCTGTAGCTGACGCACCCGCTCCCAAGCGCGCATGTACTCGATGCGACGGATAGACAGGGTAAGCTGGCCATCTTCGTTTTCGTCAGTGAGAATGAAGAACTCACGCGTCTCATCGGATTGCAGAACCTCATCAGGGTCTTCAACACGGTTGATCGACATCTCCTGAATCGGGATGTAGGCGGCAGTCTTGGCACCGATATCGATGAGTGCACCCCGAGGCTCCAAGCTGAAAACCGTACCGGCGACGGTATCACCTGGGCTGAAGTGATAGTCGTACTTATCTAACAGTGCTGCAAAATCGTCATGGGTAAACCCAATGTCTGCATCCTTCTTCTGCTCTACCTGATTGACCATGCTAATGTTTACCTACCGTTTTCTCCGTGATGGGGTGTTCTCCTTAGTTCGCAAAGACCGAGCTAACAAACGAGACATGGGCCCGATACAAAATGCTCTGCTACTTGAGCAGACAAGCTTGGCGGAAGAGAATTCGCTCCCGCAAGATTTGAATTATACCCGAAAATGAGGGTGCTGTCCGCCCAAAACTCTTGAAGGTGAATTTCGGCGAGTTGACACGGCACCGGCTTAGCCTGATAAAATAGGAGACTTGCAAACAAAAAGCTTGTTCCCTAGCGATCAAGGTTTTACTGTTTTCGGTCATTAGCGTCATTAAGCATTTGAACATTCATGATTAAGCTGCGTTTGAAGCGATTTGGTAAAAAGCGTGAGGTCAGCTATCGCATCGTTGCGATGCCCAGCACGACTCGCCGCGATGGTCTGCCCCTTGAGGAATTGGGCTACTACAACCCCCGCACGAAAGAAACTCGGTTGGAAGTGCCGGGAATTGTGCGTCGTCTGCAGCAAGGGGCTCAGCCAACGCCAACGGTGCGCCGCATTTTAGAGAAAGCGAATGTCTTTGAGCAATTAAAGACTGAGGCTGAATAACAGCCCCGCAAATCTAGAAACGAGATTGAGATTGGCAGCTATGGCTGATAAACCGGATTACGAAGGGCTCGTTCATTACTTAATGAAGCCCTTCCTTGATTCTCCTGACGACCTTAAAACTGACGTCGAATTCCTGGGTGACAAGCATCGTGTCTTGTTGCGAGTTGCTTTTTCTGCTGACGATCGCGGTCGGATGTTTGGCCGTGGGGGCCGCAATATTCAAGCCGTTCGCACGGTGCTCGAAGCGACTGCGGCGCTGTACGACCAGAAGGTTTCTCTGGATGTCTACGGGGAGTCAGCCCATCAGGCGCGTTCGGGCTCAGATGATGGCGGTGCGGGTGAGCGCCAGCCCCGACCTCGTCGCGGGGAACGCCCGGCCCCACCCAAAAAGAAACAGTCTTAAACTTTCCCGCTGGGATGCTAATGCATGCAGCAGACAGCCCACATCGATCTGCCTTCGTCGGAAAGTGCGATCGCCCTTTCCGGACATCAAAACGAAAATATTAAACTCCTGTCTCAACAGTCGGGCGCTCAGATTGTCTTGCGCGGCCGCGATCTGCTGTTTTCTGGCACGGCCAGTACCGTTTCTCAGGCCAAGCAAATCGTGATGGCGCTGGAGCCACTTTGGAGTCAAGGCACTGTCATTAGTCGGGCCGATATTCTCACTGCTCGGCAGGCGATCAATACTGATCAGTTGGATGAGCTGCGGGCAATTCAGAGTGAATCCGTTACGCGCACCCGACGCGGCGAGGTGGTTAGAGCCAAAACCTTTCGTCAGCGAAAATATATTCAAGCGCTGCAAAAAAACGATCTGATCTTTTGCTCCGGCCCGGCGGGCACGGGCAAAACTTTTTTGGCGGCTATGGTCGGTGTGCAAGCGTTGATCAATGATGAGTACGAGCGGCTCATCCTCACTCGTCCGGCGGTTGAAGCTGGTGAGCGCCTAGGCTTTTTGCCGGGTGATCTGCAGCAAAAGGTCAATCCCTATTTGCGCCCTCTCTACGATGCACTGCACGAGCTGATTGATCCTGAAAAAACGGCCAGCCTGATGGAGCGGGGCATCATCGAAGTGGCGCCCCTGGCTTACATGCGCGGGCGCACCTTGAATAATGCCTTTGTGATTCTTGATGAAGCGCAAAATACGACACCGGCTCAAATGAAAATGGTGTTGACCCGGTTAGGCTTTAAATCTCGCATGGTGGTCACGGGCGATACGACTCAAACCGATCTGCCGACGAATCAGTCTTCGGGGCTATCAGTGGCTCAGCGAATTTTAGCTGGAGTCGAAGGAATTGCCTTTTGCCAGCTTACCCAGGCTGATGTGGTGCGCCACCCCCTCGTACAGCGGATCGTCGCCGCCTATGAAAAGCACGAAAGCGCTGGCCCCAAACGCTAAAATCCTGCTCACGATGTTAAAACCAGCTCTCTGAGATTGAGCTCAGAACTGTCGAGGGCGAATCGTGTAGTAGGTGGCGAGACGTTGCCGAAACTGCTGCCAATAGTCGGTGATGTCAGCATTGCTGAGCCAAAAGGTTTGAGCTGGACTGTCATCTAAGGCGATCGCAATTAAAGCGCCTTCGATCTGAATACCGGTGGCCTGATAAACCTGCTCGATCGCCGTGGCATAGGCGGCGACCTGTAGAAAGTAGTCCGTAATCCATTCCAGCTTTTTCGGTCTGATCGCGGTTTTCCAATCGCAGACGCACACCCGTCCTTGATAGACCACCACCGCATCCGGAAACCCGGCATAGCCCTGCTCGTGCCACACGGCTCCCTCCACCAAAAGCGCTTCCTCCACTTGGTTGAGCAGCGGCTCTATGGACTGCCAATAGCCGGATAAATCGGGGGTAATGGCGATCGGTTCGTCCCGGAGATAGGTCGCAATTTGTTTGTGCAAGCGGGTGCCTGCCGAAGAAGCTTTATTCGAAATCGCTTGCGCCGTGTCGACCCCCACTCGCTGCCGCCAAGCCTGTAGGGCTTGACGAGCCTCAGCGGGTTTGGTGACTGATAGCACCGTGGTCACGCCCGGATATTGATGCCCGTTAATCTCGTAAACGCGACGGCGATCAACCTGCACCGTCTTGGCTTGATATCGTTCTAGTTGCAAGGCGGCCATCGCTGTTGAGGTCTTCAGACCTCATCATAGGCTGCCCCCTGACGCCGATAACCGCAGGTCGATGATCACAGGGCGATGGTCGGAACCGACGTTAGGGCCAATTTGGACATTGTCTACAGTCAGATCAGGGCTTAACAAACAATGGTCGATGGGAATCGAGAACAGGAGCGACGCCCAATTTGGAATTTGCCGATAGGTGCCTTTGGTCGGCCAGCTTGGCAGCAGTCCAAACCCTTGGCGAGCGTTTTGTAGGCCCGTATTACGCATCAGTTGTTTGTAATAGGGCGACCACATCGTGATATTGAGATCGCCAATCACGATTTTGGGAGCGTCTACGGTTTGCACATATTGCCCCAGTTCATAGAGTTGCTGATTGCGGGAATGAAAAGCGTAAGGTTTCACCGGTGGCAAGGGATGAGTGCCTACCAAAGCAATTGTTTGCCCTTCAACAGTGACCGTTCCGACAACGCTGGGCGTGCTGTTTTCGCCAAACGGCATCAGCTGCACATCACTGAGCGGATATCGGCTGTACAGCAAATTATACGGACTGGTCTCTCGCGATGAGTAAGGTAACTTGGTCAGCAGGCTGTCCAGCCGATCGCGCCAAGTATCGGTAACTTCCATAAACAGGGCCAGATCGGGATCCTCTTGCCGAGCCAAGGCCAGAACATCTTCGAACTGAGTGTTGTTTAGATTGATATTGACAATCAAAATGCGGAAGTTGCCATTGTTAGCAGTCACAAAGCTGGGCGGCAAATACCAGGGAATGATTTGGGTCGCCAATGCCGCCACACATGTCAAGCCGATCAGGGCTGGAATTTTGCAGCGAGTTAACCCGATGCCAACTAGGCTAATTGTGCTCAAAACCCAATACTGCAGCTGGAAGTGAGAGAGTAGCTCAAGATAAATGGGCCAACCGTAGCTGCTAGAAAAGAACGCGATCGCCGTTAGGGCTACGATGCCCAGCAATAGTAACCAGGCTGCGACGTTGGCCAGGCAGGATTTTGATTTAGCCACGTACTAAAAACCCCACTCGTCAAGAGTAGGGTACAAAAGTCGAGCCAAGGTTTCCGGAAATTAGGCGATGCCCGCTACAGATATCGTGTGCTGACGAATAGCGCGTAGATTTTGGCTCAAGTCATGCCGCAAGTGACGCTCGATCAGTAGGGCTGGAATCGCCCGCGGCGGACATACGGTGATTTCGTAAAGCAGACGAGTCGTATCACTATCTGCCGACTCTGCCTCTAACTGCCAAGCGCCCTCAAAGGATTTGAAATCGCCCTCCACCATGGTGAAGCCGATGCGGTGGGGAAACTGCTCAGCCATGTTGAGGACGACTCGGGCACAAAATTGAATGTTGAGAAAACATTGAGTGCCCACTTGTTCTAGCAGGGTGACGGATTCTTCGCTGTCTAACCGGCGACTCACCGTCAGATTTGGAATGAAATCTGACAAACAGTCATAGTCGGTCAGCACCTGCCAAACTTGCTCAATCGGACAAGGAATCGAAATCGACGCCAAAATCCGCCGATGCCGACCAGGTAGCTTCTCGGCTGAGACCTGTAGTGAGTCCTCTGCAGCCTCCACAGCCGGTAAGGAATCGCCCAGTGGGGTATTCAGTTCAGAAGTGGAAGCGTCATTCATAGGAAGGCTTGCCAGGTCTACTTAATAGTCAACCCAAATTAGCGCTCAAATTCCAGAATACTCGAGAATCTCGTCTCTGGATATGACTAATTTGAATGATTAGGTATAGATTACTGTCACTTAGTTCATTCTAATCACCGTGGAATCGCTACAGTTTTAGAGATGGGCTATCTGCCTTCCGTAAAAAACCGCATTTGGGATTGCAAAACCGCATCATGCTGCAAGTTATCGGCACCGTCAAAGGCCCGGGAGAAACCGGCAACGAATATCGCTTCATTACGGCAGATAACCGCGAGGTCAAAATTGGTGAGTTTGTGGCTTACCAAGCCCAGCAAGGGGAAGACACCCTCGACATTTTGGGAAAAATCTCTGCGCGCTGTTTAATTGACCACCTGCCCGATCGCACTTTCGCCGATACGGGCATTAGTCCAGAGGCGATCGCGGCTTTAGTCGGGTTTGCCTATCCCAACCCTGAGATTTATGAAGTCACGGTTGAGGTGATCGGTTACTTTCACCCGGCGCTGGGCTTTATCAACCCGCGGTTGACGCCGGATCCGGGTGCCAAGGTTTATCGGGTCGATGACACCACTTTGATTAAGGTCGTTAACAAAAAGCAGGTGGGAGAAATTGGCGGGGCGCATGTGGGCTCGCTGCTGCTGCGTCCTAACGAAGCGGTGCCCGTGGCGCTGGATGTCAAGGAGCTGGTGAGTACCCACATGGCCATTTTGGCTGGGACGGGATCGGGCAAATCTTACACGGCTGGCGTGCTGATTGAAGAGCTGCTGCGCCCCTACAACCGAGCAGCAGTGCTAGTGTTTGATCCCCACGGCGAATATGGCACGCTGGGGGATATGCGCGGTCACCTCGCCTTTCAGGGAGAAGATGGTTACGCGCCTCAGGTCAAAGTTTTGACGCCGGATGATATTCGCATTCGCATGTCGTCGTTGGACTATTACGACATCATGACCCTGCTGCCCAACATGAGCGATCGCCAGCAGGCCATCCTCAACAAAGGGTTTACGATTCTCAAACGCCATCGTCAAGGTGACTATCGCTGGGATGTAAATGATCTGATTCGGGCCGTGGAAGAAGCCGATACCAGCGAAGACGATGAAGGTAATCCCAAAATTGGGTCTTCGGCCCCAGCAATTACCTGGAAATTGGAAAAACTTGCGAATTCTCCCTATTTCGATCGCATGAGTCACCTGTCGCCCAAGGATCTGTTTGAACCGGGGCAGGTGACCGTTCTGCAAATGAACGAAATCAGCCAGGAAGAGCAACAGGTGATTTGTGCTGCTGTGCTACGCCAGAGCTATCAGGCTCGTATGAACACGGCTAAGGAACTGGTGTCTGCTGAGGATGAGACCTATTTGCCCTATCCCGTGTTTATTTTGATCGAAGAATCCCATCGCTTTGCCCCCGCCCATGAGCCCGCCCGTTGCAAACAGGTGCTGCGCACGATTTTGAGTGAAGGACGCAAGTTTGGTATGGGGGTAGGGCTGATTACCCAACGACCGGGCAAGCTGGATTCCGATGTGTTGTCGCAGTGTATGAGTCAATTTCTCATGCGCATTGTTAACCCGGTAGATCAAGAAAGTCTGAAACATGGGGTGGAGGCGGCGGGACGCGACTTGCTGAAAGAGCTGCCCTCGCTGACTAAGGGGCAAGTGATTATTTCCGGCGCTTGTGTCAACACCCCGGTGCTGTGCCAAGTCCGTAAGCGACTCACGCAGCATGGCGGCGAAACGATGAATGCGCCTCAGGATTGGCAAGCCTATTTTCAGCCGCATCACCAGCGCGATCGCACGATTGCCAAGGCGACTGTCGCGCGCCCGCGTCCTGCGGAAACCGTCGGTGGCATCAGTATTGAGTAGACCCTTGACTAACTCGCTGACCGCTGCAGGATCAGCGTTCGATGGATGCTCAGAGGGAGGGGGCGCTCTGACCTGGAAATTCTGTTCTGGCCAGTGGCCTCCTAAGCCAAATCATTGTGGACATGGCGGTCAAGTGAATGTACTACAGCAACGTTCTACTGATTCAGAACTGTCGCTGAAAGAAGACGCCCTGGCTCGCAAAAAGCGGCTGCTTACATGAAGTAAACAGCCACTTTTAAGACCGATATTTAGTTGATTACCCAGATAGCTTGAGAATACTGGGTGAGCGACTAAACGGCGGAACCGACGCCAGCGTAGGCACCATAGAAAAATAAGCCGACAACCACTAAAATCCCCGTTCCAGCTACGGTTGCCACAATCCACAAGGGGATACGTCCGTTTTTAATCATGCGAGTAACCTCCTACCCAACCTTAATCAACACAACACAGAATAATTAAACCAATACCCAAGCGGTATTGCAGCGCCAGCCTCTAGTTAAAGAAATAGCTGGAGAACAACAGCCCGAGCACAAACACCAGCAACAGTCCCAAATAGAGAGAGGTGCGGTTGAGCTCGACCGGTTGCTTGTTCGGATTCTGATTCCGATCCATAAAAAGGCTCCTATCGTTGTATAAACTGCATTGCCGCGATCGCACCTAGGAAGAAAACACTAGGAACCGCCAAAGTATGAACCGCTAGCCAACGGACCGTAAAAATAGGATAAACCGTGGGCTCGTTAGGGGCGTTTGTCATGCCAATTCACCAATCTGCTAAAACTTACTAACTCGTTGCTGAGATGATTTTCGGGGTAAACTACTCGCCCAAAAATTCTTTGATCTGTTGCTCCGCTTCATAGCGGTCAGAGACAATCGGTAGCTCCATCTGATTGCTCTGGTAGTACTCGTTAGGCCGCGGTGTGCCAAACGCATCGTAAGCCAGCCCAGTGCTAACAAACAGCCAACCTGCCACAAATAGGGCCGGAATCGTGATGCTGTGGATCACCCAATAACGAATACTGGTAATAATGTCGCCAAATGGCCGTTCGCCAGTATCACCTGCCATATCAACCTCTCATGTAACGTGTGTATCGATCCGATTACTAAATGATACGGAACTCAGGATTCCATCACAAGTAAGATTTGTAGTTACGTCACTATTTGTGGGGATCACACTGCCTTTTCGGCAGCATATCTCAACAAATAGCCGTTTTGCCCCAAAATGAACCCCTGCTCGGGTGTATTGAAGACGATGCGGTAAAGGTTGGAAGGCGTTTCATTCACGTCGGCATCTTTGTACCAGGTCAACCCCGCATCAGGGCTGTAGTAAAGGGTGCCGCTACCGCCCGAAACCCAAAGCTCTTCTGGGGTTTGATAGGCCGCATCCAAAAAGCCCCAGCTGCTGACAAATTCTGGGTTAACGGGTTCTTGCCAATCGTCTTCTTCACCCGTGGGCGAAAATTGGATTTGTCCCCCCCGTTCTAGCAGCCAGAGGCCACCGCTCTGGTCAAAGCCAATATTCTGCAAGCGCCGCGAGCTGTCGCGATTGTAAGGGTGCCATTCCAACTCACCGGGTTTCCAGAGCGAGTAAAAATTGCCGCGTGATGAGACGGCGGCATAGCTGCCATCCGCGTTGCGACTCATGTTACGAACCACGCCAACGGCGCCTAGCACCAGTCCTTTCCAATTTTTGCCGGCATCGCGAGTGCGATAGATGGCCCCCACATCGGTGGCCAGCTCTGCTTCCTGTGGGGCGAGCGCCGCCACCAAAAAGGGCTTGCCGGGTAGCTGGTCACTCAGGGGCACGCGCTCCCAGGTGTCGCCGCCATTCGTGGTGTGCAACAAAATTTGCGGTTGGCCCGCGACCCAGCCTTCATCGTCGACAAAGCTGACGGAGGTGAACGTAAAGTTTTGATCGTCTAAGTCCAGCGATCGCTCGTTCCAGGTCTCACCGCCGTCTTGGGTTTCTAAGAGGGTGTTGCGGCTGCCGACCAGCCAACCGTGGTTGCTATCGCCCGTGAATGCCACATCCGAGAAGGTGGCCTCCGTATCAATATGGACCATTTCCCAGGGGTTGTTTTCTAGGGTGGGTAGAAAAGCATTGCCACAGCCGAAGCACAGGAGTGCCACCGCTGCGATCGCCCCAAACTTTCTCAGATAAACTAACAAACCACGCATTCCAGATCGACATCCAAAGAGACAACAAAGACCGAAAATTGACCCGTAACCCAGTCGGGGCAAGAGCTATCGCAAGCCATAAAGACTCAAGAAGAACAGAAATCCCAGGGCGAGAGCACCGAAGATCAACACACTTTTTTGCCCCGGTGTTAAGACGTTGACCCCTAGCCCGTAATTCAGATTTTCCTTAAAGCCGGAAGGGGTGCCAGCTGGCCCAATGTTGGCAAATCGCTTCTTTTGAGCGCCACACACCGGGCAGCGCCAATTTAGGGGGACATCCTGAAACGGTATCCCAGCGGGAACATTGCCGCGATCGTCCCCTTTGACTGGCTCATAGGTATAGCCGCAGGCAAGGCACTCAAACTGATCCATCTCCCTTGGCGTTAGCGGGATCGCCGCCTCTTCGGGCGTCCCCTCAGCTCCCGCTGACTCATCACCCGATACGGCCTGGACCTCATCTACTGGTTGATTAGGTTCGGTCGACATAGCGGTGTTCCCCTTAGCTAATTAACGCTGCCTCAACCAGCCTGCGGATAGCTGTCAAGCATCCGTCAGGCAAAGCTTTCCACGAAAATGAAATAATTGTTACCAATTATGACATAGAACGTTTCTTGACCCCGTCTCTCCCTGACTTTTCCCACCGGGCGCAACGACAACGTCGCTCGGTTCAGCGCTGTCATCTCTCCTGCTCATGCCACAGCAAACCCTATAGAAACCCTAAGAAAAATTGAACTTCAGAGTCGGTTCTGAAGCTCTACGGAATGTAAACTAAAGTAGATGACGCATACACTACGACCTATGCAGCTGTGAATGAGGACAGGCAGTGTTTGTTTTAGACGGGTACGAATACCTATTAGTATTTCTTCTCCTCTGTAGCTCCGTTCCGGTTTTGGCTTTGGGGATTGCCTATTTTCTCCGGCCTAAGCGCGAGGGCGCTAGCCGCAAAACGACTTACGAATCCGGCATGGAGCCGATTGGCGGAGCTTGGATTCAGTTCAATATCCGCTATTACATGTTCGCCTTGGTTTTTGTCATCTTCGATGTAGAAACCGTTTTCCTCTATCCCTGGGCAGTTGCCTTCAATCAGCTGGGGCTCCTAGCATTTGTTGAGGCTTTAATCTTTATTGGGATTCTCGTGGTGGGTCTTGTTTATGCTTGGAGAAAAGGAGCACTGGAATGGTCATGAATCCTCAAGGAAAAGCACCCATGTTGGCTCCTGATGAGCGGCTAGCAAATCCTATCGGCACGCCCACGGTGACTCAGGATTTGTCGGAAAATGTCATTCTGACCACCGTCGACGATCTCTACAACTGGACTCGGTTGTCGAGCTTGTTTCCGATGCTGTACGGGACAGCCTGCTGTTTTATCGAATTTGCCGCTCTGATTGGCTCGCGATTTGATTTTGACCGGTTTGGGCTGCTACCCAGAGCCTCGCCGCGACAGGCCGATCTGATCATCACAGCGGGCACCGTCACGATGAAGATGGCTCCGGCCCTAATCAGGCTGTATGAGCAGATGCCAGACCCGAAGTACGTGATTGCAATGGGAGCTTGCACCATTACGGGTGGCATGTTCAGCATGGATTCTCCCACTGCTGTACGAGGCGTTGATAAGCTGATTCCCGTCGATGTGTACATTCCCGGCTGTCCCCCGCGTCCGGAGGCGATCTTTGATGCCATCATCAAGCTGCGCAAAAAGATCTCGACCGAATCGTGGGCGGATCAGGCCAGTCTGGGTCAAACTCATCGGTATCACGCTGTGCAGCATGAGTTAAAGTCGGTTTCTCCCATTTTGACCGGTAAATATCTGCAGATGGGCACCCATGAGGCACCGCCGAAGGAGTTGATGGCCGCTATGGGGATGCCAATGTCTGCCGCCTCGCAGGAAGCCGTGAAGCAGGAGGAAACGAATGGCTGAAGATCCATCAACGCCCGAGAACGCAACTGCTGAGGAAGGCGCGATCGTCGAGGCCGGAACGGTTTCTAAGTGGCTGACGGAAAACGGCTTTGGCCATGATTCTCTGGCTCCTGACCATCTGGGCATTGAGGTGCTGACCGTCGAACCTCAGTTTTTAATCCCCGTGTGTACGGCTCTGTTTGCTTACGGGTTTAACTATTTGCAATGTCAAGGAGCCTATGACGAAGGGCCGGGCAAGCAACTCGTCAGCTTTTATCATCTGGCTAAGGTCAGCGATAATGCGACTGATCCTGAAGAAGTGCGCGTTAAAGTTTTCCTGCCGAGGGATAACCCGAGCCTGCCTTCAGTTTATTGGATCTGGAAAGCCGCCGATTGGCAGGAGCGCGAAAGCTACGACATGTACGGCATCATTTACGAGGGCCATCCGAATCTCAAGCGCTTGCTGATGCCCGAAGATTGGGTCGGTTGGCCGCTGCGCAAGGACTATGTGTCGCCTGACTTCTACGAGCTTCAGGATGCTTACTAGATCGACAAGCGAATAGGTTGATTCTGACGGAGCGTAAGCAGTGGCTACGCTCCGTTTTGTTGGGCTGGTAGGGAGAGGGCTGCCTGAGTTCGACTCAAAAAAATGCGAAACCGAGGCGCGATCGCTTGAAAGGCATTGGCTATGGCTCGAGGCTGTTCACTAGCCTGTTGGGAATCACTGAGTCATCCCAGGTTGCCGGTTGTTCGCCGATGCGAACGATGACTAGCGATTGAGAGGGCACGACAAAGACCCTTTGGAGCCCTCGACCATCGAGCAAAAAGGTATCAGCCGCCAGAAACGGGACTGTTGCCGCCGTGTCGACATTGGGATGGTCGGGGGTGCGGGCTGCGACCCAGATATGTTTGCCGAAGGTGGCTTCTAAGGGTGAAGGGGTCAGCATCTCGGTGATCCAGTTGGCGGCGATGATGCGGGTGTTAGCAAACTGGCCCTGATGGAGCAGCATTTGGCCGACTCTCGCCCAATCGCGAGCCGTAGCGAAAAAGCAGCAAAAGGTTTTGGCCATCCCGTTGGGGCGATCGAGCCAGACGGCTGCATCTTGAGCTGCCAACGGCTGCCACAATCGAGCCGACAGGTAGTCACTATAGGCCATGCCCGTCGCCCGCTGCAGCACGATCGCGAGAATTTGGCTATTGACGTTGTTGTATTCAAAAACTTGCCCCGGCGGCTTGACGCTGGGCACCTTGAGGGCAGTTTTCTCAACGGTAGAGCCGACATAGAGTTGTACGAGATCAGACAGGGGGCTGCTGGTACTGTCTTCGTTGCGTAGGCCTGACTGCATATAGAGCAAGTCTCTAAGCGTGATCTGATTGCGTTCGTCTTGACGCCATTCGGGTAGATAGTTGGCTGCCACTTCGTCTAGTGAGGGAATGGAACCTGCCGCGATCGCCTGACCAATCAAGAGCCCCACGAGGCTTTTTGACATCGACATCGCATTGAACCTCGACGTTTGGTCGTACCCTTGCCAGTATTGTTCCAACACAATGGCGTCTTGATGCATGACGATGAGCCCGGTCGAATTGCGGGCGGCGGCATACTCTGAGACCTGCTGCAGGGCCTCCGCAAACTCTGGTGACGGCGACGCCGTTGCCAGCGGTAACGCGGTTTGATACCGTCCAGCGACTGGGGCCAGGGGGCGATACCACTCCACTGCCATGATGGGTGCGTCGGGATACGTCGCGGCTCGGGAAACCAGCCGCCAATCCGCCAGCGTCAGCGCGACTGTCAGGGCGATCGCGATGACCAAAAGGATGCGTTTGTACAGATGACGTCGCAGCATAAAAGACGAAGGAGTCCTGGTTTAGCGTGCAAAAGTCGCAAGGCGGAGTCCCCTGCGGGCAGGGCAGAGCCTCTCGGCGTTCGAGGTCAAGCCTGCTGTATTCCCAAGGTTGCGTTGCCAACTCGGCTGGCCCGGCAATCAGGGGTGGTTGGTGTCAACCTCTTACTCTCGACCAATGCTGGTTTCATCAACGCCACCATAAACTAAAAGCAGTGGATACCTTACAGCTCAACCTATGACCCCATCTGAATTGCATACGCAGAGTTGGATTACCCGCTGGTGGCAATCTTTGGGGCCGTTTACGCGAACGCTGATGATTCTATTGGCGGCTCCCCTAATCGTGCTAAACGTTTGGGCGATCGCCCAAATTTTTGATTATTTCCGCGAAATCTTAGTCGCGGTGATTGTGGCCTCTTTGCTGGCGTTTTTGCTGAGCTATCCCGTCTCTTGGCTCAAGCGGCTCGGGGTCAAGCAAGGTCTCGCGTCAGTTTTTGTGCTCCTCAGCGCGGTGATTTTATTTCTGACGGTCGGCATCACCATTTTGCCCTTAGTGATTGAACAGGCGCAGCAGCTCGTGATCAAGCTGCCGGAATGGTTTGATTCGGGCCGAGGCCAGTTGTTGATGCTGGATGGTCGGTTTGAAAATTGGGGGCTGCCATTCAACTTAGATGGTCTGATTGAGCAGGTGAACGATCGCCTCAAGTTGCGGTTTGAGCAAATTGCCGGAGAAGCGCTCAATCTCACCTTTGGCGTCGCGTTATTCACCGCCAATAAGCTCCTCGATATTGTGTTGGCGATCGTGCTGACCTTTTATCTGTTGCAGCACGGCGACGATGTTTGGGATGGCATTGTCGGCTGGTTACCGAGTAAAATTCAGCGGCTGTTTTCTGAGACTTTACGCCTCAGCTTTCGCAATTACTTTTTGGGCCAATTTATTATCGCCACCTTTATGGGGCTAGCGCTGACGGTCATTTACTTAGTCGTGCAGGTGCCCTTCGGCCTGTTGTTTGGCATTACCATTGGCTTAGCAGCCTTGATTCCCTTTGGTGGCACGGTCGGCATCGTCGTGGTGACGCTGCTGGTCGGTCTGAGAGATGTCAGTATCGCCGTAAAAGTCTTGGCGCTTTCCGCCTTAGTGCAGCAGCTTGTCGAAAATGTTTTAGCGCCTCGGGTGCTCGGCAGCTTTACTGGCCTCAATCCTTTCTGGGTATTTATTTCACTGCTTTCGGGGGCGCGTGTGGGCGGGCTGCTAGGGGTGATTGTGGCCGTGCCGGTCGCGGTTGTGGTCAAGGAAGCCTTTACGGCCATGCGGGCCGCGCGTCGAGACGGTGAAGAGATTGAGCCGGCCCCTGATATGGCCGCAGAGCTAGCGGATAGCAATCCCCTCGAAATACTCTCGAAAGCGGCGACGGGGGCGCCGCTGCTGTCAGACAGTCAGGATTAGCCGCAGCAGCACTGATCGCGATTTTCCTCGGAGCGACAGCTCGCTGGCCTGTGCCGAGTTGCCGTATGGTCAGATGGAATGCTTGAAGATACGGCTTCTCGGTGGGCTGATGCCGGAACCGGCCTTTGCCGAGACCTGATCTGGCCATCCCTCAAGAAGCGCTAGGCTCTCCCTCTTCCCGTTCCTTGCTCAAAGGTGAGGAGAAAGGCTAAGATTTGAAACGCCCTCTCATCAGCTGATGAGAGGGCGTTTCATTGAGGTTCAACGGTGATCTGCTCTTTGCAGACGACTGCCCTGAGGGTTAAGGGGCTTCGTCACCCTCGGCGTCGGGAGCGGCCTCGTCACCCGGCGCCGCTTCTTCTTCCGTCGCTTCGGGGGCAGCACCGGCGCCAGCGGCACCACAGTAGGTATTGACTTCGTTGATGATGGTGGATTCTTCGACCGATAACTCTTGAATCAGCTGGACAGCTTGCACCGTTTCTTGCTGCGAGGCTTCGATTTTGGCGGGCAAATCAGCTTCCGCTTCAACTTCTTGAACGATGCCCATGGCGTCGCTGGCCTGATTGAGGGCACCGCTAAAACCGGCGACCATCTCAATGTAGCGATCGCGATAACCAATCAGCTCCTCATCTTCCAGCTCAGTGCCGTCTAGTTCAACGGCAAGGTCGTCTAAATCGCTGACCACCTCGTTCACAGCCGTCACATACTGGTCAGCAGCGGCCTTGATATCGTCTAAGCTTTGAACCTGGGCGGCATTGGTACTAAAGGTTTGAATGTTGCTCTCGAAGGCGGGCATAAATCCCTGCGCCTTGTTGACAATCTCAGCCAAGCGATTGCACTGAGATACCTTTGATTCGCCACAGCCCGCAGCTAATAGGGCGATCGCGACGCTAGCTGAAACCACTCCACGGCGGCGAAATGTCAGCATGAAACCTGTCCTCATAGAAATAGTGGATCCATGCACAGGGAGCATGGCTTGGCACATGATACTCTCAATCGCGAAAGTACCGTGCAAGCCAGTATGCCCACAGCCAGGGCAATGTTGATCCCAAAGCTCTCTATAGGCTTTTCGGCAAAGCTCGATGAAACTGATACGATCAGAAACTAAACATCAATACTCAAAACCACTTGAATCTTTATGCAAACTCAGACTTGAGTTTGTTTGCCCCCTTTAGCTGAAACCCGGAAACCGATGCCAACACCTGCAGAATTTTTGGTCGCCACAAAGTATTTCGGCCTTGCCACTCTGACGATGGCGGGGATTACCCTCCTGGCATTTTTGCTGGGCTGGGGATTTCGCTTTCGACTGGTGGGGATCACCAGTTTTATGGGGGTGCTCACCGGGGGGCTGCTGGGATTGAGTTTTGAGCCGTTTACCCGCACAACCGTGCCGGGGGCGATTCCCTTTAATACCGTTTATGACTCTGGGGCGGCTCAAATCGTCATCAAGGTGCCCGATACCATCACCCCCCCTGAGCTGGAAGCTACCCTGCAGCAGGCCGCCAGCAATTTGCTCAAGCCGAGCCGCTTGGGCAGCCGAGGGAATACGCCCACCATTCGCGCGCGCACGATTCGCCATGAATCTGGCGGCATTTCTAATTTGGTCTATCTGGGGCAGATTCAGCCTGCCTCTCAACGCGATGCCGAAATCCCCTTCTCGATTCAGCTCGATGAAGCGGCTTTGCAAGCCTTGCCCTCTACCGCTGAAGACAACACCTAATCCTTGAGTTTGACTCGATGACTACACCTACGTTTCCCACCCTGATGGTGGCACCCGCTCAGGTGAGGCGCGGTGCCGGAGTTTTGGCGACTGTTGGCGAGGTGATTGCCCGGTTAGGGCAACGCCCCCTACTGGTTGGCGGCGATCGCACCCTCGCGATCGCCGCCCCTTTTCTGAAGCCGGCGCTGGCGGGACTCACTGTCAGCTCAGCCAGTTATGGCAATGACTGCAGCGAAACTGCTCTCAGCCAGCTCCAAGCGGCAGCTCAGGCTCACGCTGCTGATGTCGTGATTGGGGTGGGCGGCGGCAAAGCGTTAGATGCTGCCAAGCTCATCGCCCATCAGAGGCAGCTGCCGGTCATCACCGTGCCGACCTCGGCGGCTACCTGTGCCGCTTGGACAGCGTTGTCTAACGTCTATTCAGAAACCGGCGCGTTTCTCTATGACGTCGCGTTAGATCGCTGCCCCGATTTACTCATTTTGGATTACGACCTGATTGCTACGGCGCCGCTGCGCACCCTCATCGCGGGCATCGGTGATGCCCTCGCCAAGTGGTACGAAGGTTTCGTCAGCAGTGGCGCGTCAGAACATACCTTGACCATCGCCGCTGTGCAGCAGGCGCGAGTGCTCCGTGACCTCCTCTGGCAAAAAACCCCAGGAGCCTTGGCCGCACCGGGCGGTGACGACTGGCGTGAAGTGGTCGATGCCTGTGTTTTGTTGGCTGGGGTGATGGGCGGCTTGGGTGGTGCCCAATGTCGCACCGTGGCGGCCCACGCCGTGCACAATGGGTTGACCCATCTACCAGCGAGCCACCCCATGCTGCACGGCGAAAAAGTGGCCTATGGCATTTTGGTGCAGCTGCGCTTGGAAGAAATTGCCCAGCAATCGGCTCTCGCTGCGACCTCTCGTCAGCAACTCATTCAGTTCTACGATGCGATTGGGCTGCCCAAAACGCTGGCTGATATGGCGATGCAGGAGGTTCGAGTGAGCGAACTGCAGCAGGCGGCCACCATTGCCTGCCAGCCGGACTCAGATATTCACCACTTGCCGTTTGCGGTTACCCCAGAGGCGCTCATGGGCGCGCTAGTGACCACGACCACTCCACCGATGAAAGCGACCAAATCTGCTAACGCCTCAGCCTCAGCGGCCCCCTCTCATGAAAAATCTACGCCTCAGCGTTAACTTTGGTCGCTAGGGGGCAAAAATCTGATAGATTTTGCACACCTGACCGTGAGCGTTGAGCTCTGTATGAGAGGCATCGTCAGCATGAACCTGGATTGGCTGCAACCGGCGGACCGCGTGCGACGGCTGCCCCCCTATGTGTTTGCCCGGTTAGAAGAACTCAAAGCCGCAGCCCGCGATCGCGGGCTGGATCTGATTGATTTGGGCATGGGTAATCCTGATGGACCGACGCCCCAGCCGGTGGTGGATGCCGCCTATAGTGCCATTCAAGATGCGGCTAACCACGGCTACCCGCCCTTTGAGGGCACCGGTAGCTTTCGGGAAGCGATTACCCGCTGGTATCACCGCCGCTATGGCGTCACTCTCGACTCTAACGGTGAAGCCTTGCCGCTGCTGGGGTCTAAAGAGGGATTGGCGCATCTGGCGATGGCCTATATCAATCCCGGTGACGTGGTGCTGGTCCCTACGCCAGCCTATCCGGCGCATTTTCGCGGCCCGGCGATCGCGGGGGGACAAATTGTCGATCTGCCGTTAACGGCAGACAATGACTGGCTGATTGACCTAGCGGCCATTCCCGATGCGGTGGCTGAGCAGGCCAAAGTGCTCTTTTTCAACTATCCCAACAACCCCACCGCCGCGACTGCGCCCCGCGAGTTTTTTGAAGAGATTGTCGCCTTTGCGCGCCGCTACGAAATCATGCTGGTGCATGACCTGTGCTATGCAGAACTTGCCTTTGATCACTATCAGCCCACGAGTCTGCTCGAAATTCCGGGAGCCAAAGAGATTGGGGTCGAGTTTCATACCCTTTCCAAAACTTACAATATGGCGGGCTGGCGAGTGGGGTTTGTTGTCGGCAACCGTCACATCATTCAGGGCCTGCGGACGCTCAAAACCAATCTTGACTACGGCATCTTTTCGGCGTTGCAAAAAGCGGCTGAGACGGCGCTGCAGCTGCCTGACCAATATTTAGAAGCCGTACAAACCCGCTATCGCACCCGGCGAGACTTTCTCATCCAGGAGTTTGCCTCCCTCGGCTGGCAGGTGACCAAAACTCGCGCCACGATGTATCTATGGGTGGCCTGTCCACCTGGCGTGTCTTCCACCGATTTTGCGCTGTCGGTGCTAGAGCAAACGGGGGTGGTGCTCACCCCCGGGAACGCCTTTGGCAAAGGGGGCGAAGGCTACGTGCGAGTCAGTCTGATTGCGGACTGCGATCGCCTGGGTGAAGCCATGCATCGGCTTCGACAAGCCAACATCCGGTTTGAACCAGCCAAGGCCAGCGTTTAGGGGGAAGATGGTACGGTAAATTCAGTTTTTGACCCACTCTTTCCGGAAATAATCGCGTTCCACCGGGTTGCTCTGAAGGGCTGCCTGACGACGCCCAACCGATTCGTTTGCTCACTTAAGATATCTCTACGGAGCCCTGGTTATGTTTAATATTGGCTGGACTGAAGTCATTCTAGTGCTGGGGGTCGGCCTCTTAATTTTTGGCCCCAAAAAGATTCCTGAACTGGGCAATGCCCTGGGCAAGACCCTGCGGAGCTTTAAAGACGAACTGAATACCACCGACGTGGAAGAAACCGCCTATCTCGAAGATGAGGAAGAGCGGAGATAGCAAGCGCCACAATGTGTCCGTTCGTTCATCGTTCTGAGGTGGAGGGCAGGGGCGCTAGGGAGCCAATATAGTAGCGTTCGTTGAGGCTGAATAACGTTTGTCTCGCCTGCTCAACCTATCGCAGCGCATATTTTCGCACGGCTACCAGGCTGCCCATCAGCCCCACAGCACAGCCGAGGCCCAGCAGTGAGGAAGGCAGCAAAATCGTCTGCTTAGAGGTGAGGCGCAAGCCATTCACGACAAATTGAATAAAGTCAGGCTGCTGGTTCACCACCTCGTATAGAAATTGGTGAATCCCGATGAGCAATCCCCAGGCGACCCCAGCACCCACTAAGCCAAAAAAGGTGCCCTGGAGGATAAAGGGCAAATAGATCCAAATTTGGGTTGCCCCCACCAGCTGCATCACCTCAATCTCGTGGCGGCGGGCCATCACAATCAGCCGAATCGTGGTCGTAATCACCGCGATCGCGGTCAGACTCAGCACGCTAATCACGAAGAAGCTGGACCATCGCAGCCCATCGTTGAGCTGCTGGATGCGCTGCACCGCTTCGTCAACATACAGCACCTCATTGACGCCCTCTAGATTGAGTAACTGGGCGGCTAAGGTGGGCACCGCTTCTGACTGACGCGCTTTAACCCGCAGCGCATCGACCAGCGGATTGCCTTTTAGCTGTTCTGTTGCCCCCGCAATATCAGAAATGCCCAGATCTGTGACCAGTTCTTGCCAAGCGGCTTCTTTGGGTACCGCTTCCACTGTCGTCACCTCGGGCAGCGCCGCTACCGTCGCCTGCAACGAATCGGCCTGCACACCGCTGTCTAAATATACCGACACTTCGAGCTGGCTACCAAACTGATTGAGCAAGCCCTCGAGCTGCCAGCTCGCCTGCAAACTGACGCCAAACAAAAACAGCAGCACCGTCATGGTGCTAATCGCGGCCCAGTTCATCCACCCGCCGCGCCGCAGACCCAGCAGGGTTTCTCGAATTAGGTAATCAGCTTTGGTAAAAGCTTTTAACATCGGAGCAACCGGGAAAATTTAGGGAAACTCGAAACTGGTTACAGGCGTTAGGAAGGGGCTCAAAAATAGCGTCCCTGATAGTCGGGATGGGAGCCGGTCAAATCCTGACTGACCGCAGTTGGGGCTTGGGGAAGTTATTTGAGCGCCAACCCGCATTGATACCGCTGGTTTGACTAGCTGCTAGCCAGGACGGCTGGGCTAGTCACGAGCGACCTGCTGATCATCGGTAACCACCTGTAAAGCTCAACACCCTGAAATCGCGTTGTTTGACACTATTACTAGTGCCAGGCTCCAAACTACGGGAGCATGGCCTAAGGTAGGCGGGCACCGCTGGGGTTGTCAAGCGACTGCAGCGAACGTTTACAGGATGTCGCCCCCAGACTGGAAAACGCGATCAGGCAGGGCAAAGAAGTCAATCAATCAGCTTGAGAGCCGACTCCATCTGGCCATTCACTAGATGAGAATTTTTGTTGATGCCGTTTTCTCTGGTCGGCGATTTCAAGGATAATCTTGCAGTGTAAGCCGCTGTGATTCGCCGCTACCGGCGATGCGTTCAGGATGATGCCATCCTTCAAGAAATTCTTATCTGGGGGGGTGATTGCGGCGTTCTTGGGCCTGTTGGTCAACCGCGTCTATCCCGCTGCGGAGCCGCCGGTCGCCAGGGCTCGTCCCGTCAGTTCGCTGCTGGGCTCCGTCGATCCGGTGACCCTCACTGGCATCACCCCGTCATTTCCAAGAATTCCCTTACCGCTGCAGCCGCCGGTGCTGGGGGGCGTTGATCTAACCCAAGACACCATTCGCGATTGGCTCAGCGATCGCTCACCAGAAATATTTTTAACCTTTGACGATGGCCCTAGCCCTAAAGCTACGGCATTGATTCTCGATATTTTGCAAGCACATGATGTCAAGGCGACCTTTTTTGTCTTGGGCCGCAATGCGGCCATGTGGCCCGAATTGATTGAGCGCATCGTCGCTGAGGGGCACGAATTAGCCCTGCATTCCTACAGCCATGCCAACCTCACGACCTTATCTTGGGAGCAGAAAAAGCAGGAGATTGCTGACGGTCTGGCACTCTTGCACTGGCAGTTGCCCAATCTACGCATTCGCTGGTTTCGCCCGCCCTATGGGAGCTATGACCAAGCGGTGGTTGACCTGGCTCACGCCCATGGCATGTGTATCGCCATGTTCAATGAGATCTCGATCAACAGTGACTCGGCTGTGGCAGAGATTGTGCAGACGGTGGTGACGGGGCAGGGGCGCATTATTGTGCTTCACGATGGTCAGTGGCCACGACCGGCCTCGCTTACTGCCGCTGAGCAAAGGCTTTTACATGGGCTGGCAGCTTCGATTGGGGTAGCCAAGGCGCAGGGGGCCGAGTTCAAAACCCTGAGTAGTCACTTTGGTAACCTGTGTCCCTGAGGGCGATCGCTCAGCTGGGCCTCAGAAGCCTGCGTTAACTGCGGCGTAAACTTCTATACATCGTTGCTCGGCTTGATGCTTTGAAACAAGCCGATAACTCGGGCGGCTCGGCTGTTGTGCTCTCCGGCGTTGCCAGAAGGGCTTGGCAGTCTGATCGCTGAGAGTGTTGATCGGCACAGCTTTAGCGGCTAGGCGACTGAGATAAATGGCAGGGACTGCCATCTCGAAATATTCGTCTGAGAATTGAATTTCCCTCGAATAATTAGTCATAAAGTGCCCCGTCCAGAGTTTCTGTTGCTACACTCTGAGACGTTTAGATATCCTTAAGAACCTCCCTACAATGGTCACGCGCCGCCTTTATCGCCACCGCGCCGTCAAGCGGAGACAACGCAAACGTCGCATGACGCTGTTATCGATGGCGGTTTTGGGCGGGGTGTTGGGTGGCATTCTGCTGTTAGAAGCGTTTCATGTTGCTTATGGCTATCTAGAGGTGCCGGTGGCGATGGCGACGATTGGGCAGTCGCTGACTGATAGCCCGGTCTTAGTCGGGTTAGATGACATTCATGCAGCTAATGGTCGCCCCAATCTCTCGCCGCTGCCGCGCGCCCAAGAGGTGTGGGAATGCGAAGTGGTGGTGGTTGGCGGTTCCTTAGGGGGGGTCGGGGCTGCGGCTCACGCCATGGGCACGGGCGCTCAAACTTGCTTGATTGAAGTGACTCCCTGGTTAGGCGGGCAGATCAGCTCACAGGGGGTATCCGCGATTGATGAATCACGCTCGATGCGGGCGGTGCAAAACTTTTCGCCCAGCTGGCGTGACTTTAAACGGCTGATTCGAAGTCAGCCCGTCGACTTGCCCGCCTGGACGGGCATGAGCGATCGCCAGTTCACCTATGAGACGAACAGCTGCTGGGTCGGCGACCTCTGCTTTCTGCCCGAGAAGGGGGCTGCTGCGGCTGAAAGCTTCTTGCAGAATGCTGTAAGGGCCTCCCCCAATAGTCGCTGGGCCACCTCGACCGCTTTTAAGGGAGCCGCCTTTGACACTGCTGGGCGCAATATTACGGCGGTCTACGCGGTCAAGCGGGTGCCTAAAAATCCGCAATACCTGCCCAAAGGGCGGCTTTCGCGCGAACTCTATGACTGGTATGCCTGGTCGAGCACTGACCAGTATGAGAAGATTCCCATTCGCCTCCAGGCGCCGCCGGGCAAGCGGATGATTGTCATCGACTCGACCGATACTGGTGAGTTGGTGGCCTGGGCTCAAGTGCCGTTTCGCGTCGGCTCCGATGGCAAAGAGGTGTTGGGTGAGCTGAACGCTCCGGTGAAGTCGAATCCTCAATGTACTCAAGCCTTTACCTATCCGTTTGTGATGGCGATCGTCGATGACCAGGGCGGCAGCAAACAGGCCCTCTCTCGACTTGAAACCGGTATGCCCAAGGCTGAGCATCGCCGCGCCTTTGGCATGGAAGGCTTTCCGATGTATCACGATCGCGGCTTGTTTAATTACCGGCGGATTGTCAGCCGCTATGCGGGCGACGCGGCGGTGAGCCGCTCCACCACGGGCGAAATGACCATGGTCAACTGGACCCAGGGCAATGATTGGAACATCATGGATGACCCGCTGATTCTGGGGCCAGAGGCGCTGGAGCAAACCGGGCAATATCAAAACTGGATGGGCGGCCTCTCGATCGCGGCCCTCAAGAATGGCGAAAATCATGCGCTACTTTTTGCCGAATGGCTGATTGACAACCAAGCGACGGCCGAGCTGCCGCTCACGTTTTTGTATGGCCCGGACGGGCCGATGCGCACCCAATCAGGGCTCAGCATGGTGCCCTACATTCGCGAAGGCCGCCGCATCATCGGGCGACCGGCCTATGGCCAAGAGCAATTTATGATGACCGAACAAGACCTGCGGGTGGATATCAGCGGCGGGCGCGACTTTCAAAACACCGCGATCGCCCTCACCCATTACGACATCGATATCCACGGCTGTCGCTACCGCAATTGGCAACCCTCCTACGAGGCGACTCGCGCGAGCGTCAACGAGCGACTGGCGAAACCGCTGCGGATCCCCCTAGAGGCCTTGGTGCCTGTCGGCGTTGACAACTTGCTCATCGGCGGCAAAAGCATTGCCGGGTCGCACATCGTCAACGCCATGACACGGGTGCATTATGGTGAATGGAGTATGGGTTCTGCTGCTGGAGCGACGGCGGGCTGGCTGCTGCGAGAGGCGCAGCCGCCTAATCTCACCCCCGCTCAGATTGTCGTGACTGATCAGGTTCATGACTTGCAAAACTACTTGACCCAGCAAGATCTGCGGTACGCCTGGTAATATCCTGTGCTCAACTGCGGGACTGTTCCTGATGTCAGAGGGGCGGCGGAGCGAGGGGGCAAGGGGGCCAATAACTTTGCAGTGCGGCACCGTCAACCGATATTTGCGTGGCTAGAAACTGCCGAAGGGGATGTCGATTGTGGAAAAACGTTTCATGCCGGAAACCGAGCAACCTGCTCAGGGTCAGGGCTGGCTGGCTCCTGCCTGGATTGTGAGGGCCATGTCTGGCTTGCTGCTGAGTTTTATGGCGCTCTCAACGGTGAGCTGTGCCTTCCCCCAGGTGAGTGCGGAAGATCGGCTATTTTTGCCCCTCAGCGTTGAGCTGTTAGATGTTGCTGTCTTGCCAGAGCAAACTGTTGCCGAGACGCCCGTAGGCGGTTTGTCAGCTCTCGCCTACGATGCGCAAACCGACCTGTTTTATGCCCTATCGGACGATCGCGGCCGACTGGCCCCCTCCCGGTTTTATACCCTCGACATGCAAACGGGGCTAGACGCTCAGGGCGTGCCCCAGATCCAGTCCGTTGACGTGCGTCAGGTCACCACCCTGAAGGACAGTGCCGGTGACGAATATCCTGCCGATCGCCTCGACCCCGAAGGCATGGCGCTCTCACCCCGGCGATCGCTGCTGATTACCAGTGAAGGCGTCGCCTCCACCCAATCGCCCCCCGCCCTCAATGAATACGATCTAGCGACGGGCGTCCTCAAAACAGAGTTTCGTATTCCCGATCGCTTTGTCCCCACTGCGGCCACTGACGAGTCTGCCGCCCGCGGCATTCGCGACAACCAAGGGTTTGAGGCCCTTACCCTCGGCCCCGCTTCCAGTGCCGGAGCCTTTGAACCCTTTCGCCTGTTTATGGCGACAGAATCGGCGCTGACCCAAGACTTTGACCCAAATCCCGAGCAGCCCCTAGTCAACCGATTTTTGCACTATCTCATCGGCCCTGATCAATCGACTTTTATTGCTGAATACCCTTATCCTCTCAGTCTTGAACCCTTGGGCGCAGTGAGCAACGGTCTTTCAGAAATCCTCGCTATTGACCAAGGCGGACATTTTCTCGCCCTCGAACGGGTCTATGGTATTCGCGGCTTTGAAATCAAACTTTTTCAACTGGCTACTGGCAGCGCCAATGATGTGTCAACCTTCGCCAGTCTGCCCACCCTAGAGCAGCTCAACCCGATTCAAAAGCAGCTGGTACTCGATTTTGCGACGCTCGAGCTGCCGGTGGCGGCGATCGATAACTTGGAGGGCATGACGTTGGGGCCGCCGCTGCCCGACGGTACTTCTAGCCTTTGGCTGATCAGTGACAATAACTTTTCCCCAGAGCAAACGACTCAAGTGTGGTTATTTCGACTTGCCATGAGTTGATCAATAGACAGTTGAATCGTCTTGAATAAATCGCGAATCGTGCGCTCAAACTGCCGGCTCTGGAGCCCCGCTGTAGAGCAAAAACCGCAAGCCCTTAAAGTCACTCGGTTTGACCCAAACATGCTGGCAAAAGAAATAGAGAAACCGTTTTGGGGCGGAGCAACTTTTGCGGAAAACTATGTTTATGGGCCACAAAGCTGATAAATTGAGCGAGTATTAGCGAAGTGTTTGATTGATTAATATGAGAGTTTTAGTCATCGGCGGCGACGGTTATTGCGGTTGGGCAACAGCGCTTCATTTGTCTAATCAAGGCTACGAAGTAGGCATTTTTGACAGCCTGGTGCGACGTCATTGGGACGGGCAGCTCTGTGTCGATACCCTCACCCCGATTGCCCCTATTCAGTCTCGATTGCAGCGTTGGAAAGACTTGACCGGTAAGGATATTGAACTTTTCGTGGGGGATTTGAATGATTATCCCTACCTCGAAAAAGCCATGCTGCAGTTCCAGCCGGAGGCCGTCGTTCACTTTGGCGAACAGCGATCGGCCCCCTTCTCGATGATTGATCGTGAGCATGCCGTCCTCACCCAGACCAACAACGTCGTTGGCAACCTCAACCTGCTCTACGTTCTGCGTGATCACTTCCCTGATTGTCACTTGGTCAAATTGGGCACCATGGGCGAATATGGTACGCCCAATATCGACATTGAAGAGGGCTACATCACCATCGAGCACAACGGTCGCAAAGATACTCTGCCCTATCCCAAACAGCCAGGTTCTTTCTACCACCTATCGAAGGTGCATGACTCCCACAACATTCACTTCGCCTGCAAAATTTGGGGTCTGCGCGCTACGGATCTTAACCAGGGCGTCGTTTACGGCGTGCTGACCGAAGAGACCGGCATGGATGAGTTGCTGATCAACCGGCTCGACTATGACGGCGTCTTTGGTACTGCCCTCAACCGTTTTTGCATTCAAGCTGCTGTGGGTCACCCCCTTACTGTCTATGGCAACGGCAGCCAAACCCGCGCCTTTTTAGACATTCGCGATACAGTGCGCTGTGTAGAAATTGCCATTAATAACCCGGCTAATGCGGGCGAGTTCCGCGTCTTCAACCAGTTCACTGAGATGTTTAACGTGGCTGATCTGGCCATGACGGTGAAAAAGGCCGGCAACTCACTCGGGTTAGACGTCGAGATTAACCATCTTGAGAACCCTCGGGTCGAAGCCGAAGACCACTACTTCAACGCCAAAAACACCAGCCTGCTGGGCTTGGGGCTAGAGCCTCACTATCTGTCCGACTCGCTGATTGATTCGCTGTTGAGCTTCGCTATGAAGTACAAAGGGCGCGTTGATAAGAGTCAGATTTTGCCCAAGGTGCAATGGCGTCGATAGATGAATTTTGCTGAGTCACTAACGACACCAGAGGTTAGGTTTCTCAAAGATTCACTGAAGTCAACATTGCTTCAACCCGGATCGTGGAACCTAACCTCTTTTGTGGTGTGTGAGCATTTGTTGTGATGTTTTAGCCCCCGTTACGAGATCATGCGCATAGCCCTCTTTACCGAAACGTTTTTGCCCAAAGTTGACGGCATCGTTACCCGCCTCAAACATACGGTCGAACATCTGCAGCGGCTCGGCGATGAGGTCATGGTATTTTGCCCAGAAGGCGGCTTGAAAAGCTATCAGGGAGCGCAAATTCACGGCGTATCGGGCTTGGCGTTTCCCCTCTATCCTGAGCTGAAGCTGGCTCTGCCGCGGCCTTCCATTGGTGAAGCGTTAGAAAGATTCAACCCGGATCTGATTCACATCGTGAACCCTGCCGTGTTGGGCATGGCCGGACTGTTCTATGCCAAGACGCTTAACATTCCCCTCATGGCGTCTTACCATACCCACTTGCCCAAATACCTGGAGCACTACGGCCTGGGCATGTTGGAAGGGGTGATGTGGGAGCTGATCAAAGCCGTGCACAATCAGGCGCGGGTGAATTTAGTGACCTCCACCGCCATGCAGTCGGAACTCAGCGACCATGGGGTCGAGCGGGTGCAGGTTTGGCAAAGGGGAGTCGATACTGAGCTGTTTCGCCCAGCATTGGCCAGTCGCGACATGCGCGATCGCCTCAGCCAGGGCCATCCCGATGCGCCCCTGCTGCTCTACATTGGTCGCCTCTCGGCAGAAAAGGAAGTTGACCGCATCAAGCCGGTACTAGAAGCGATTCCTGAAGCTCGGTTGGCCTTGGTGGGCGATGGCCCCCACCGCGAAGACTTAGAAAAACACTTTGCCGATACCCACACCCACTTTGTCGGCTATCTCGCTGGGGAAGAACTGGCGGCCGCCTATGCCTCCGCCGATGCCTTCATCTTTCCATCCCGTACAGAGACGCTGGGTCTGGTGCTGCTAGAGGCGATGGCAGCGGGCTGCCCGGTGGTAGCGGCCAACGCGGGTGGTATCCCTGACATTGTGACCGACGGCGAAAACGGCTACCTGTTTGACCCCAAAGACGACAATGGGGCGATCGCCGCCACCCAACACCTGTTAGATCGCGGGGCTGAGCGCGAACTGATGAGCCGCAATGCCCGCATCGAAGCTGAAAAGTGGGGCTGGAATGCTGCCACCCAGCAGCTCCAGAAATTCTATACGGCGATTTTAGATGCCGACTCGATGCCCTTTGCGGCTTGAGCCCCTTGAGCCACCGTTCAGTGAGCGCTCAGTGATGCCGTGATCTGGCAGCTCTCTCCAAATATCGTTAGGCTGAGCTCGTAGGCCAGATTTGGGCGATGCCGTGAAGCGTCATCAGGCTTGGGGTTGGTTGGGGCTAGTAGTGGCGATCGCGGCACTCATCACTTGGTGGGGGCGACAGCAGATGCTCATCGAGCAGGCTCCTACTATTCGTCAGGTGCCGCTCCTCGCTCCAGCGCCGTCGATCTCTTCCCAGACTGCTGCCGATGCGCTTACCGATGCTGATGCCGCTGCGATTACGACTGTCATTCAAGGCCAAATGGCGGCGTTTCAGGCTGATGATGCGGAGCTCGCCTTCAGCTTTGCGAGCCCAACTATTCAAGCCCAGTTTCAGTCCGCTGACCAATTTATGGCGATGGTGCGATCGCAGTATGCCACCGTCTACCGGCCTCAATCCGTTGAGTTTGATGACTTGGAATGGGTGGATGATAGTCCCGTGCAGGCGGTCGTGGTGTTGGGGCCGATGGGCGAGTGGATGACCGCTTACTACCCCATGGAACAGCAGGCCGACAGCACCTGGCGCATTGCAGGCTGTGTGCTGGTGCCCTTACTGGGTGAGACGATCTGATCTCTCATGTCGGGATGAGACGCTAGGCAGGCCGCTGCCCTCAGCGTCGTCGCAGTTTGCTCACCAGCTTTTTCGAGAATTGCACGTTGAGGTCTTCGCGGTCAGCCCACTCTTGCAAGATGCGATAAAACAGCTGGCGATCGGGGGCCTGTAAAACTGCCGTTTGATCAGCGGTTTCAATCGCATAGGGATAGCCGCCCCCGACGATCACTTCCGCTTTGACCCAGTCAATCACGGGTGCTGCCAGCCCGGCTTCCCACAGCCAGTAGGGCATCTCTAGGCGGGCCGGAGGGCGATCGCGACTGGTTTGCAAATAGCTAAAGATCACCTGATCCTGCTGGTCGCCGTAGTGGGTCAAAATGCCCTCGCGATCGCAGCGGAGCAGCGGCGTGCGATCGCCCCATTTCATCAATCGCCCTAGTAGCTGGGCATCGTGAATCGCTTCTACTGGTTTGAGCTTGGAGTCATAGTGCTGTAGCAAGGTCGTGACATCGCGAGCGTAGGATGTGTCGATGTAGCCTACCAGCGGCACACGCCGCCGCTGGCTGGTCTGTAATAGCTTGACCATGGCATCGACATAGGCTTTTTGACTCTCGGGATCAAAGGCATCGGCAAAGGTGACCACCAGGGAGCCATCAAACAGCACCAGGGTGCGCTCAGGATGGCCACAGGCTTCCATGTAATCCACCAGGCGCTGCACTTCCATCTCAAAGCGGCGAATGTTAACCCGCCGATCGACCGGGTCGCCGCGATGGCCAACTTTCAAATCCTCTGGCGTCAAGACGTCGAGGGCAATATCTTTGGTGTAGTCGCCGTCGGCAGCATGGGGATTTTCGAACCAGCCAATTTGCACTAAGGCAATGGGCAGCGAGACATCTTTGCTGGGAAAGATTTGCGAGCCATCCACAGCAAAGGTCGTGATGCCGGATAGCTTTGATTTCACCCATCCCAGGCTGTCTTCGCGGTTGGCCCACTGATGAGCATTGGGAATCACTCCTTTGTTGACCGTCGTCAAGGGTTCAAGTAAGTGAGCACCCATGCTCGGTGCCGATAGCTGCGGCGCGATTTGCTCGAAGGGCTCAGCGGTCAGGGCGCGCCAGGCTTTGCGATAGCGCTGGAGATCAGCCCCCATGGTTTGATTAAAGTCTGTAAGCTGCTGCTGCTTTTCGTCTAAGACCGCGCGGATCTGAGCCGGGCTGACTGGCATGAATTCCCTTCTCTCTCAACCTAGAACGAATGTATTGTATCGCGTTTGAGAAAAGCGATCGCATGAAGAGATTTCTAGTCAAGATAAATGCCTGCAGAGACAGGTGTTATTGATACCTGACATGGCAGAATACCCCTTGGGAAGGGCAAGCCCTACGGAATTAAAGGCTGATCTGATGGTGATTTCAGACATCGGTTACCTAATCAAACTGCGGCTTGCTAGCGGTGAACTTACAGTTCTGGCTAAACCGCTCTCAACATTGCTCCAAAGTGGCGAGCTATAGAATCTGCCCAGCCGTGAGCCCAAAAGTCCAATGCTGAATCTCACTTACGCCAGAAATAAGCGGTAGGCCGGGTTATCGCTCTCGTTCCAGTAGCGGTAGCCCACGGTTTCCAAAAAGGCTTGCCATTGGGGCAGCTCCGCTGGGGGCACCTGAATGCCAATGACAATGCGGCCATAGTCGGCACCGTGGTTGCGATAGTGAAACAGGCTGATGTTCCAATGGGGGCTCATGCCGTTGAGAAAGCGCATCAGCGCTCCGGGATTTTCCGGAAACTCAAATCGATAGAGGACTTCATCGTGGGCTAGAGGCGATCGCCCACCCACCATGTGCCGCAGGTGCATTTTCGTCAGTTCATCATCAGTGAGATCAAGCGTTTTGAAGCCGTGAGTTTCAAACGTCGCTGCCATCTGGTTGGCATCTTGGCGATCTTTGACCTGCAAACCAACAAAAATATGAGCTTCTGCCTGGTCGGCAATGCGATAGTTAAATTCCGTCAGATTACGTTTGCCCAGACATTTGCAAAACTGGCGTAGACTGCCCGCGCCTTCAGGAATGTTGACCGCAAAAATCGCCTCTCGCCGCTCTCCCATTTCTGCTCGCTCAGCCACGAAGCGCAGGCGATCAAAATTCATGTTGGCCCCGCAGGCCACCGCTACGAGCGTCTGGCCAGAGAGGTGTTCCCGTTCGACATAGGCCTTAGCCCCCGCGATCGCTAAGGCCCCGGCCGGTTCCAAAATTGAGCGGGTATCTTCAAACACGTCTTTGATCGCCGCACAGGTATCATCGGTGTTGACCAAGATGATTTCATCGACGTACTGCTGACACAGTCGAAAGGGTTCTGCCCCAACCTGCTTGACCGCCACCCCATCAGCAAACAAGCCGACGCGATCGAGTTTGATGCGCTGGCCGGCCTGCAGTGATTGATTCATGGCATCGGCATCCACCGGCTCGACGCCAATGATACGAATGTTAGGCCGCAGCCGCTTTACATAGGCGGCGATGCCAGAAATCAGCCCCCCCCCTCCGATCGCGACAAAAATAGCGTGGATCGGCTTCTGATGCTGGCGCAAAATCTCCATGCCGATAGTGCCCTGACCCGCGATCACTTCTGGGTCATCAAAGGGATGAATCAACGTCATCCCTTTCTCTGCGGCCAGTTCGCAGGCATGGGCATAGGCATCGTCATAGGTCTCCCCGTGCAGTATCGCGATACCACCGCGATCTTCTACCGCTTTGACCTTCAGCTCTGGCGTGGTCACCGGCATCACAATCAGGGCCGAAGTGCCCAAATGCTTAGCCCCCAACGCCACCCCTTGAGCATGGTTGCCCGCCGAAGCGGCAATGACGCCGGGAGCGAGATGATCAGCCGATACCTGCGCCATTTTGTTGTAAGCGCCCCGCAGCTTAAACGAGAACACCGATTGCACATCCTCGCGTTTGAGATAAAGCGAGTTGCCCAACCGGTCTGACAGCCGAGGCGCCCGTTCTAGAGGGGTTTCTTGAGCGACATCGTAGACTCGGGCCGTGAGTATTTTTTCAAGATAGTCGATTGCCATAGCAGCCATGCAGCAGTCGTCAGTAGGTTAAGCCATCTTCCCTTTATCAGGGGAAGAAAGACAACTGTTGATCGCTGAAAATAGGAAATCCCTGAATTCAGCTGCTAGTTGAATGGAATTGTCAAAGATGCGTCGGCGATCGCGTTACTGGCATCCTACAAACAATCAAAACACAGGCGGTGATGGGCCTAGGAATTGTTTTGCCGTTCTTCGCGCGTCTGCCGCCAGGCACCGATCAAGCGCTCAAAGTTCACTTGGAATTCGCTTAAACCCACCATTGAGCCAGCTTCTTCGGCTTCTTCCCAAGAGGCCGAGAGGGCACCGTAGCTTAATCCCACAACGCTCAAACCGAAACAAGCTAGCGTCACCATCAGCACTACGACATTGGGCAGCTCGGCAATGCCTTGAACAATGGCCACATAGCTGGCAAAAAATACCAGAATCCCCACCGTGACAGGAACTCCAGAGAAAAACACCATGCGTCTCAGCATTCGCCGGCTAACCACCTCAGGAATGCTGGTTTCCTCGCGGCTATACTTTTTGGCTGATTTTTTTAACGAGCGAGTGACTGGCTTAGCTGCTGATGAAGCGCGTTGGGAGTTCTCAGCCACCGGCTGAGCCGACTTGCTAGTTGCTGGTGGGGTCGTTTCTGCTTTCCCTTTTTTCCGCTTGCGGTTGGGTTCAAAGGGGAGACGATCGTTCTCTGAGTCAGCGGACATTGCAACGCTCCATGATCAGCAAAGCTAATACCTAAACGCTAATACCTAGCGGCGGATGCCTAAACGACCGATGAGTTCACGGTAGTGGTTGACATCTTTCTTCGCGATGTAAGACAACAAGCGCTTACGGCGGCCAATCATTTTGAGGAGACCCCGCCGAGAAGAATAATCCTTTTTATTGCCCTGTAGGTGCTGGCTGAGTTTGTTGATGCGCTCAGTCAACATGGCAATTTGCACTTCAGCGGAGCCAGTATCGGTCTCGTGAACCTGGTATTCCGAGATCAGTTCCTGTTTGCGTTCTTGTAATAGTGCCATAGGGTACGAGGTGCTTTAGCAGATAGATATTTGCGCGCAGATTTTATGCACAGAGTTATCCAGCATAACATAGCTGCTTAGGGTACACACCATTTGCCGTCACGAAGATTGGCTCAACCAGGCGATCGCTTCGCGAATCCAGTCTTCTGTGTTGTCGTTCTTGGCCAAGGTACTGCTGCGCCCTACGACCTGCAAGGCTTGCATGATTTCACCATTGGTATAGCCCAAGGCCAGCAGAGTCATTTCGACCTCTTCTTGCACATTGGCCATGGGGCCACCGCCTGGCGTCAGCGTCAGCCCTGACTGCTGTCGCCATTCTGCTAACTTTGTTTTCAATTCTAAGATCAGCCGCTCGGCTGTTTTAGCGCCCACCCCTTTGGTGCGCGAGATCAGCCGCGTGTTACCAGATACCACCGCCTGAATCAGTTCTTGAAACCCCAGCGTATCGAGCAGCGCCATTGCCATTTGAGGGCCAATGCCACTGACGCTCACTAACTGTCGAAACACATCTCGCTCCGACCGGCTGGCAAAGCCGAAAATCACTGGTTGGTCGTCACGAATCTGGAGATGACAAAACGCCTGCAGCGGTTCCCCCAGGGGCGGTAGCTCCGACAAAAAGCGGCTGGTAATTTGGAGGTCATAACCCACCTGATTGACGTCCATCGTCAGCATCACTCGATGGCCGCCCTGCTTTTGAATGTCGGCCAGAGTGCCTTTTAAGTAGCTCAGCATGGGGTCTCTTGGAAAAGCTTTACGTTGTTTGCGGCCGTCCCACGATGACTGTCATCACAGAATTGAGGATGGGGCAGCCCTGAAAAGTGCAAGGAGCGGCACAGCACTCGCCCCCGGGGCGGTGTGAATTCATCACCCGCGATCTTCAGCCGCCGCTACTGCGGGCGACGGGGTTTGCTCTGACGAGAAGCATCCGATGCTGCCGACAGTGAATTGCCTTTGGGTTTAGCACTGGTGGTCTCTTGGGGGCGAACAGTCGCCTCGATCGCTGTCGCCTGAGCGGGTAGCGCCGTGCGGCCATTACGCACCACCCGCATCATGTCGGCTAACTGATGCTCAATCCGCTGCAGCACTTCTGCAGCATAGGCGTCAGCATCCTGGCGCAGGACGCGACATTCGGATTCGGTTTGCTGTTGAGTCTCTTCCCAATATTGCTCAGCCGCAGTTTGCCACTGCTCGATTTCCGTGCGAGTTTGCGATCGCAACGCGTCACAATCTTGCTCAAGCTGCTGCTTGACCTGCCGGGCCTGATGTTCCGCCTGCTGCACAATGCCCATATCGTCGAGGCGGCGGGCCGCTTCTTGTTCAGCTGCTGCCATCATGTCTTGAGCGTATTGCTGGGCGTCGCTGATGATGCGATCGCGCTGCTGCACGATTTGCATCGCCTCTTGAAAAACGGTCGGCAGGTTGAGTCGGATCCGATCGAGCTGCTCTAAGAGTTGGTCCTCGTCAATCAGCGTGCGGCCAGAAAACGGCACCCGAGGACTCTCTAAAATCAGCTCTTCCAAGACGTTTAAAGACTGCTGAATATCCAGGCGTTTTACCGTTTCACTGGTATTCATCGGTGCCTCATGAGCCACCGCTGATCGCTCAGCAGCGCTGCCATTGGCGGCATTGGTTGGGGTTAAGTCTTGTCGTAGCATCGGTATATGTCCCGGGCAACATGCTGGGGCACCAGGTGATCTACTGGTCCCCCATATTTGGCGATCTCTTTCACCAGACTACTGCTTAAAAAGCCATACTCGGTTGAAGTGGCCAAAAAAACGGTCTCTAAGTCGGCGGCGAGGGTCTTGTTGGTGTGAGCCATCTGCAATTCTTTTTCAAAGTCAGATAGGACTCGCAGCCCCCGTAGCAAAACTTGAGCCTGCTTCATTCTTGCATAGCTTACTGTAAGCCCTTCAAAACTGTCGATTTCGACATTTTTTAAGTGATTGACCGAGACCTGAATCTGCTCAATGCGCTGTTTAGCCGTAAACAAGGGACTCTTTTGAGGGTTGGAAGAGACCACCACCACCACCTTCTCAAACAGGCGGCTCCCACGGGTAATGATATCCAGATGCCCTAAAGTGATGGGATCAAAGCTTCCTGGGTAAATCGCAATCACGCCGCCGCCCCCTAACCAAACAGGCCATACCTGATGGAGGCTATCACAGTGTTATTTGGCCGGAAACCCTCACTGGAGAAGATTGCCTCAGTTTCGAAGGGCGTTGCCCCAAAAAGTATGCGAAAAAGGTGACTAGCAAGGCTGCTGAATCGGTTTGCCCAGCCACTGTTATACCGATTCTCTAAAATAAGGCTACAGATCTGGCTCCCCTGCTCCTTGGCTCCCCTGCGTTTCCAAGACTGCATCGGAAGTCCGATCACTGAGAACTGGTATTAGAGGGGCGATCGCCGTTTCCTGAAGGCGAAATTCACCTAAAATCAAGGCCGAACTTGTCGTAGAAAGTCTGGGTCTTGGCCAGCTCCTTAACGGTTTTTCCCCCAATCGGGCGATGGGCGACGGTGACTGGCCGCAATGACGCGATGCGCGTCGCCCCCATTCAGTTAGCAGCCCTTAGGCGGAAACCACACCAGCGACCCATCATCATCATTGCGCCACCGCATCCAGCCTTCTTGGGTGGCCGCTCCTGGCAAAACGGTACAGCCTTCGGCGGGCTGGGTCACGCGCACCTGCATCCAATCGCCGTTGAAGGCCAAAGGCTCAATGAAACTGTTGGGGCCAATCAGCCCCAAAATATTGCCGGAATTGCTATTGGGTGCGCTGTTCAGCGATTGCGATAGCCCGTGCTGGCGATATTCCACCCAGCCCATATCGAGAAATCGATTTTCCCAAGTTTCGACGGCTAGGTCGAGGCTCCCCAGATTGAGATGGTCGATATGCGCCCAGGCGTTGCCGACAGGCGTGTATTGAAATTGAAACCAGCCATCCTGACGAATTTCAGTCACGGGAAAAGAAAATAGGGCGTAGTAGGTCTGCAGCATGGAAAAGCTGGCATCGCGACCTAGAGCTAGGGGCGTTTGACCGTTAGGCACTAGCCAACCATTAACAATCCATCCCCAGTGCGAGCCGTTGGGCTCGATATAGATCGGTATCGCCGCGGCCTGTAGCCAGTTCGCCGTTAGATAGGGACTGTCAGCCCAATCGGGACTGTTTAAAAATGAGAGGTCTCGCGGTCGGAGGTGACCGATGCCAATGTCGTCAGTGGGTTCGGGCAAGAGACCGACAATGCCATCGATCGCGGGGGCTTGGGGCGCAGGCAGGGGGGTGGGCAGCGGCGGCACCGGCGGACTGATCCGGGTTTGAGCCAAGTCGACGGGAACCAGCGGAGCTTCCGCAAGCGGTGAAGCTGACGATGGCAGGGCCGTGATCGCGGCGACTCCCCAACTGCAAACGGCGCTGATCAACCAAATGGCTTTGAACTGAATAGCTTGTTTTCTCATTACTCCAGCGATCGCACTTTTCGACAAAAACAACCTGGTAGCGGCACTCTAACCCTGGATTTCACGGACTTCAGCATCCTTAGTTTGTCGTTATGACACACTTTGACAAAGGCATTGCGTCAACTCCAGATCGCCTTCATTGACGCTCAATGCTGTCAGCAGTCGAGCCATCTCGTTACTCATTCTGTTTGCCAAATCAGCAGCTCAGTACTGAGATTTTTCTAAGTCGTTAATTATGCTTATGGCCAGGGGTTTCTACGGAACATGACGCGGCATAGTCATCAATGGTTTCGCCAGGGACGATATCGGTCGGGCGATACTGCTCAAAAGCGTTTTCGCCTAGGTTTTAAAGTCCGAGGCGAAAACGTCTAATCGCCCGCAGGCGACACTTTGGTGACCTGTTTTCAGTATGCCCCGAGATCGGGGCAGCCGATGCAGTGACCGCATAAACCGGCAGTAGACAATCGTAGACGATGGCACTTTACACCGTGAAGAAGCCGTGCAACCACCTACGCAGTTCTACGTTTTTTAGAAGATATTGAGGATAGGTCGCGAGGCAGGTAACCCGATCCTAAGTTGCTGATGGATTTTCGAAGATTTGACAACGATTGAATCAGGCAAAAGCGGTATCAGCTATACCTAAGAATAGGTGTGGTCAAGGGATCCAAGGGCTTAAATTAGCAATCACCCTCTGCCTTCCCATGACGAGGATGGCGGTCATGTTCTTTTCTTCTTCTCACGAGGTGAGCAAATGACTACTCTACGATTGGGCCAGGCACTGTCAGCGGCATCGCTCTTGTCTTTCTTCGTCGTGGCGTTGCCCGCTGCTGCCGACACGGCAGAACCTGGCGATGCTTCTAATCAGCTTCTCCCGTTAGAGACTCGCGGGATGAGTGTTGAGGTTGACCCCAACCTTTATCAATCGGCCGCTGAGGAAATCAATACCTTTGAAGCTCCCAATTCATCCAATTCGTCTGGACTATCGGACATCGGCATTTTCGATGATATCGTCGACGAGAACGGTGAACTAGATTTGCCCCTGGGTATCACCGTCTTTGATTCGATGGGGTCGACTTCGGTCGGCGTGGGCAGCGATTTTTAGTGCGCGAGTTGGAATCGACACGTTTTTCCCACTTTGCGGCGCGTCATCAATTCGCCGCTAAAGGCAGTAGTGTCAGGCTTGCCCTTCCCACTCCGCCAGTCGCTAAGGCTGGCGATGAAGCGTTAGCCCTAGATGATGACAGCCCCTAGAAAACGTGCCCTAGGCAAAAAACATGCTCTAGCTGGTGCGGCGTTCACAGCGGTGATTGGTGCCCCCTGTCAGTTTCCTCTGGCGAGGGCAATTGAGCGGCAGTGCTAGACTGTGGGCCTACCAGCCGCTGACGGCTGACGGCACTTAGCGCCTTGCGGTGTGCATGATTTCAACCTTTTACGATCGCCGCCAAGCCGGAGAATTGCTGGCGCACCGGCTCTCGGCAGTGGCTGGGGCAGGCCCCGGCTGGGTGATCGCGCTGCCGCGCGGGGGCGTGCCGGTCGGCGCGGTGATTGCTCAGGCGCTGGGGTGGCCCTTAGACATTTGGCCGGTGCGTAAACTGGGCGTGCCGACGCAGCCAGAACTCGCGATGGGCGCGATCGCGCTGCCCGATACGCAAATTCTCAACAAAACGCTGATTCGCCGCCTTGAGATCACACCGGCACAAGTGGACGCCATCATTCAGGCGGAAACGCAAGAACTGCATCGTCGCGATCGCCAGTATCGGGCGGGTCGCCCGCCGCCGGCCTTAAAGCATCAGCCCGTTATTTTAGTGGATGACGGGCTGGCCACGGGGGCGACGCTGCAGGCGGTGATTGTCGCGTTGCGGCCCTACCACCCCGCTCAGATTACCGTGGCGGTACCCGTGGCCGCTGCCGAGAGTCTGGCCACTCTGCAAGGCTTGGTGGAGCACACCGTTTGCCTGACGACGCCGCCAAATCTGGGGTCTATCAGTCAGTGGTACGTCAATTTTGATGCGGTCGATGATCAGACCGTGATTGCCCTTTTGCGGGGGCATCGGTAGTAGAGGCCGTTGATGACTGGCCCTTGTCGCAACTAGACTCGGCAGCGAGTAAATCGACGACGGCTTGAGCCGTTGCTGGTGCCAACAGCACACCATTGCGGTAATGACCAGTCGCTAAAATGACATTTGATCCTGCTGCCAATGGTTTGATCACGGGCGCTGCTTGCCCCTGCGGTCGCGGCCTGAGACCATACCAAGTCTCCAAAATTTCACACTCTTGCAAAGGGGGGCAATAGGCGATCGCTTGCTGCCATAGGGTGGCCAAGGCGGCTTCCTGGGGTCGTGGCATGACGCTGCCATCTTCGGGGAATTCTACCGTGGCGGCAACGCCGTATTCACGCTTGCCCAGCGGCACCAAATGCACATCATCGCCGTTGATCACCGGTTGAAAGGTGGCCAAGCCCAGGGGCTGGGGCGATCGCACGCGAATGCCTTGTCCCAACACCGGCACCAATGGCAGCGGTTCCCCCAGATCCTGCAACTGCTGCGTCAGGTCGGCGCTGCCCAAGCCCGCCGTCACGATCACCCAATCCGCTTCGTAGCAGGCCGACTCGGTTTGCACGGCCTCAAGGCGATCGCCCTGCCGCTCAAACCCCACCACCGGCGACGCCACCTGCAGGGCCACGCCCCGCTGCTGTGCCCCCGCTATCAGCGCCGCGGTCAGGGCTTTGGGCGCGATTTGTAGATCTTGGGGCGAGTAGATGCCTGCCACCACGGTGTCTAGCCTGAGATGAGGACAGGCCGTGGCCACCTGCGCCGGGGGCCAAATCTCTAAGGGCCAGCCCTGATCCTGGCGAATCGCCTGCAGTGACTGCCATCGGGGCAAATCAGCCGCCTCAAAACACAGGCTCAAAATGCCCTGAGCGTTGTGGGGCACCGGCTGACCGGTGACCGCCGCCAGTTCTGGCAAGAGCGCCGCATACCGTTTCAAGCTGGCTTCTCGCAGTCGCCAATTGCGGCCTTTGACCTTGTGGCTGATCACGCCCATGGCAATGCCCAGGGCTGCGCCGGTGGCACCCTGAGCCGGGATGGTTTTTTCTAATACGGTGATCGAGTATTGAGGGGTTTGGCTGAGTTCGTAGGCGATCGCGGCCCCAACGACCCCACAGCCAATGATCACTATCCGCACAATGGCACCTATACCGACGGCTCAGGCACAAGCGCCAAGAAGGCATCAAAGTCGTCTAACGCCTCACGATATTGCTTGGCCGCTTCAATTTGGTTGTACTCGGCGGCCGCGGCATCGAGCTTTTCGAGATGGGTGCCAATCTCGGCGGCATAAAACTGGGCCTGCTCGGCATCGGCGGGCAGCAACCGCGCCGTCACCCGACCCAGGTTGGCTCGCAGCTCACCCATCGGCCCGTGGATAAAAGCGCTGATGTTGACCCAGTCTTTACTTTGCAGATACCCCTCCAACTCAGGAAAGCGATCGCGCAGTTCGGCCACTCGCGGCGTGTAGATGTCTAGTTGAGCGATTTGCTCACTGGAGTAGGTCGTCGGCCCGGCAACGTTAGAGCCGCCGCAGCCCATGAGGCCCACTAAAACGACCGCGAACAATAATCCTAAGAGTGATCGAAATCGAAAACGTTTCATGAGGCTCATCCTCTCGCTGCAACTTGCGTAAACCTGAGTAGAGCTGGCGGGCTCTGTTCTCATGTTACCGCTCTCCTCGGTGGCCCAAGCGACCGATCACCGCAAGAAAATGTTGAATCTGAGCAATTAGCGACACAATGAGGGAGAGAGAAACCTGTTGCAAGTTGGTATTTGTCGCCGCGATGTTGCCCAAGGAAGCCCTGTTGAAATCAGTCGATAATCTCGCTGCGCTGACGCGAGTGTTAGACCAGGCTGAGCAAGCGATTCGCACTTGGGAAGTGATCACGACTGATTTTTTATCACCACCTGAGCTCGCCGAGGCGCAGGAAATCTTTCAGCGGTTGACTGAGGTGCACCTCATCGTCTGGGGCGGCTATCCCCAAGCCGAGCGGCAGCGGGCCGCGATCGCCCGCACCGAAATTCCGCTGGAGCCGACGGAGATACCCCTGACGTTACTCTCAATTGCCGGCAATTTTTTGTTCGACACGGCCACCCATCGAGACTTTTTGGGCTCGCTGCTAGGCACTGGCATTGTGCGCGACAAGGTCGGTGACATTATCGTTTTGGGGGAACGCGGGGCTCAGGCGATCGTCGTGCCAGAACTGGTCGAGTTTTTGGCAGCGAGCCTGAACCAAGTGCGATCGGTGCCGGTGCAAACCCGACCAATCGAGTGGAGCGAACTGCGCATCCGCGCCCCAAAGAAAAAAGAAATGACCACGGTGGAAGCCTCACTCCGGCTAGATGCGGTTGCCTCGGCGGGGTTTGGCATGTCGCGCAGCAAGATGGTGACCCTGATCAACACTGGCGATGTGCGGGTGAACTGGAAGCCGATGAAACACGCCAGTCATCCCTTAAAGGCGGGGGATCTCGTGGCGATTCGCGGTAAGGGCCGGTTAGAAATTGGCGACATCATGATCACTAAAAAAGAACGCTACCGCGTGAGTTTGACCCGGTACGTTTAGTACTCTGGAAACTAAGTTTCTTGCCATATTGTAGCGGCGTCCGATAAGCTG
>ERZ1740060.160-NODE-160-length-52825-cov-12.052227_pt1 | contig 52825 bp, 50 predicted proteins | sample MGYA00581743_ERZ1740060 | MGnify/ENA primary metagenome ERZ1740060 (study PRJEB43018, sample SAMN04849235) | marine metagenome | isolation source: floating plastic debris | place: Pacific Ocean | collected 2008-08-27 | study: EMG produced TPA metagenomics... | reverse complement strand
GTGTTCAGGTGTTCAGGTGTTCAGGTGTTCAGGTGTTCAGGTGTTCAGGTGTTCAGGTGAAGTTACATAATTTTGAATACCTGAACACACTAATACCCAAACACAAACATTAGTGTAAACGCTAGATTATTCCTACCTTTCGCAGCAGCCGTTTCTGACTTACTTTGTTATGCTTGATTGGCTTTCAATCGTTGTTTTACTAGCCGTTGGTATTGTACTGATTGTGGTGGAATTGATTTTTATTCCGGGCACTACCATTTTCGGTATTATTGGCTTATTGCTAACCATCGCTGGGGTAATCCTTAGCTTTGTAAACTATGGTAATGGTGTAGGTTTTGGTGTTCTCGGAGCATCATTTGCTTTGTTAGGAATCACCCTATTTTTCAGTCTCAGAACCGGAGCCTGGGAAAAACTATCACTAAAGACTTCCAGTACTAGCCGGGTAAACGAAGAAGTAAAGCATAATATCTGGAAAGGTGACCGGGGTACTGCGCTTTCTGCTTTACGGCCTTCCGGAAAGGTGGAATTTAAAGAAACCACCTTGGAAGTCAGCACCTTAGGCCAGTACGTAGATGTCGGCACCGAGGTGCAAGTAATTGATGTACAACCCAATAAAATTTTAGTAGAACCAATAGAAGTTGATAGTTGAAAATTGATAGTGGATAATGACTAAATAACAACTAATTAGTATCAATCAACTATAATACACTAACACCATAACACTTTAAAACACCTATGGAAGGAATTGCGCTTATTGCCATCATCATTGCGGGAGTCATCCTATTCTTCACGATCTTATACTTTATCCCGGTTAATCTTTGGATCACTGCTCGGTTCTCTGGTGTACAAGTAGGATTATTTGAGTTGATGTTTATGCGAATCCGTAAAGTACCGCCTAGCATCGTGGTCAACTCGCTCATTACAGCTACCAAAGCCGGACTGGACATCACCGCTTCTGAACTAGAAACTCACTATTTGGCAGGAGGAAACGTTCCTTCGGTAATTAAAGCCCTGATCTCAGCCGATAAAGCCAATATTCGTCTCACGTTTAAACAAGCTACGGCTATTGATCTGGCGGGACGAGACGTATTTGAAGCGGTACAAATTTCGGTAAACCCCAAAGTAATTAATACTCCCGAAGTAGCCGCTGTGGCTGCTGACGGAATTCAACTAATGGCCAAAGCTAGGGTAACCGTTCGAGCCAATATCGCTCAACTCGTTGGTGGTGCGGGCGAAGACACCATTCTGGCCCGGGTTGGCGAAGGTATTGTAACTTCTATTGGTTCCGCTTCCATGCACACTGATGTACTGGAAAACCCTGATAAAATCTCCAAACTCGTGCTGCAACGTGGCTTAGATGCCGGAACAGCTTTCGAGATTCTCTCTATTGATATTGCCGACGTAAATGTGGGTGAAAACATCGGTGCCAAATTACAAATTGACCAGGCCAATGCTGATTTGAAGGTAGCTGAGGCCAAAGCGGAAGAACGCCGAGCTATGGCTGTAGCCGAAGAACAAGAAATGCGCGCCAAATCCCAGGAAGCCCGCGCTAAGGTAATTGAAGCCGAATCAGAAGTACCCAAAGCGTTGGCGGATGCCTTCCGCAGTGGTAACCTCGGCATTATGGATTACTACAAAATGCAAAACATCCAAGCCGATACCGACATGCGTCAGGCCATCTCCGGCCAAGATGATAGCGGCAGTAAGTCGAGTAAATAATAAGATACTGGTAAAAGAGAAATAGCGGCAATATCTCCATTATGCAACTGATGTTGTTGGGTAACGGAGATATTGCCGTTATTAATTTGTTGTGCGTCAGCAAAAAAAAATAAAAAACAACTAAACATGAAATTTCCGGAGAAAATACCAGTCGAAAGAATGGAAGATTATCATACTCATCACATCGGGAAATATGAAAACGGAAATCAATTTTGGGGATATGAAACATTTGTCTTTACAGAAATATCAATTCCTGAAGGAGAAGATTGGGAGAAATATCGAAGAGAATATGCGGTCTTATATCTGTTTGATAAAGAAGGAAATTTTAGAGAAGCAAAATATGAATTTGCAGGAACGAGTGATTCGTTGAAGTTTAATACAGGAGAAAAAATTGAAGAATTGATTTCTCAATTAGGCGAAATCGAATGTTGTAACATCGAGATAAAACCGTTTGAAATCAAAATTGATGGATTCAAATTTGGTTTAATTCCTAATGAAGAATCAGAAATGATTGAATTACAACCGAGTAATACAATTTCATTTGGTGAACCTTGGGATGGTGAATATTGGACTTAAACAAATAGAAAATTGAATAAAAAAAGAAGCCGAACGCACAACAATGTGTAAAATGGTCATCAGCCCTATCAGGCGCACGCCATTTACACTAACTGTTGGTGATCGTTATAGAAAACACCCTAAAAGCGGAAGGTTTTTTTAGATATGAAATATAAGCCTGAAGACGGATTTCCTTATTACTTCAATTTAGTTAAAGATGATCGCTTACATTCTCTTTTTTCTTCATCTTCTACTCTTACATTTTTAGAATCAATTAGCGAGGAAAAGGCGAACTACCGATACTTGCCTGATAAATGGAGTACTAAGCAAGTAGTTGGGCATATAACTGATCATGAAAGGATAAAAATGTTCAGAGCATTTCAACTTAGTAGAAATGAAGTAGTTGAATTATGGGGCTATGACCAGAGTTTCCTGGTAGATAATGCTCGGTTTGAAGAACTAAAAATGGAACAGTTAATTGTGGACTTTTCAAGTGTTAGAAAAGCGTCCCTAAGCTTCATTAATACATTATCGGAAAGACAACTGAAAATCAAAGGCGAAGCACGGCAGTATCAGATTACACTTGAAGAACTTCTCAAATCAATTATTGGTCACGAAAGGCACCATTTAAATATCATTAAAGAGAGATATTTATAACTAATAGCCCCAGGGTAGATTAAGCAGCAATTCTACTTATCTAAGGAGACTGCGGTTTAATATCCAACGTTTGCCAGCTGGGCTTCTCCAGTGCCAGATACACATCATTGAAGGAATCATAGATGAGATCGTCATGCTTGAGAGGGATAGTGCTACGCCCGTTTAGGGTCACTAAGCCGTGGCGTTTACCTCGGCGGATGATAACGTAACCATTGCCCAAATCTTCCAAGGCATCGTACTTAGGGTGGATGAGTATTTTACCGTTTTCACTTACCAAGCCCACCTGCAGGATTTTCTCTCCACGTAGTTCCCGCGGCTTCTCTAACATAAACCGCGACTGCTGGGTTGAGATGATCCGGCTGTATTCTACCGGAATTATTTCTTCACCTCGACGATTGACCATCCCCAATAAATTATTCTTATTCACCACCGCTAGTTTTCCTTGAAACGGACTGGCGTGGTCAAAGTGAGGCTGTACAATCAGGCGTTCGCTTTTACTAATGTAGCCCCAACGACCTAGTAGCTTTACCGCCGCCATATTATCCTGAAAGTGCGTAATTGAGTCGTAACGGTTAGCAATCCGCAACCGCCCCAGTTCATCCACAAAACCGTACTTGCCGTGAATCATCACTCCCAAAAAGCCATCGCTCATGGGGTGCAGTTCTTCGAATTCGTTGTCTACGCTCACCAGTTCTTCACCCGTACGGTTGAGAATACCGTATTTTCCTTCTTTCTGGAATACGTATACCATTTCTTCCTGAAGGGCTGAAATAGTATCATACTGCACCTCCATCATTCGTTCTCCACTAAAGCTCACCAGCCCGTATTTTCCTTCGGCGCTGCGCTCCCATACACTATTTCCATTATTGATAAGCTTATTGAACGAGGTAAATAATGTCTCACCCTGACTGTTCATCAGTCCGTAACGAATAGGTTCGTAGTGGTATGCCTCGGTCTGAAAAATATACAGATCATCGTGAATGCGATCTAATGATAGTTTCGCCCCTTTGTAGGTAAACGGACGGATTTTCCAACGCCCTCGCTGGTCAATGACGCCTTGCCCCTCAATAAAGTCTACACTGGCTACCCCACCGCTAAATGAAGTAGCCTTGAGGTAACGGCAGGGGATTGTCTCTAGTCCGGTAGTGTCCAGGTACCCCCAATGCTCTTTCCGCTTTACCAAAAACCGTCCCTCCTGCTGAGGAAACATGGCTTGATAAGTAAACGATGTAAGGCTCACTCCCTGATGATCGTATAATGTCCAAGCCAAATGATCTTCTTGCTCACCCACCTGACGCGCCGCCAAGATGAATCGCCCATCAACTAATAAAGAGTCAAACTCCGGAGAAAGAATGACATTGTGCTGGGGCTCGGGGATCTTTATACTACGAAGCACCCCGTATTTATCTCCTTCCGATAACACCGCAAATTCTCCAGAAAGTTGAGTTACCTGCCAGTGAGGAGGAATAATTGGCTCACCGTCCTGGTTAACAAATGTTCGAGTCTCTCCCAAAGATATTTGGTACAGATTAATCCCAACGGGTTGAATCCGCTCAAAGGTATAATCTCGTACCCACTGGTTTTCAGCCGAATACACATGCCAGGTGTTGAACGGCAGTACACTTACCTGCTGAGGTCCATCAATATTAATTCGGTAGTACTGAGGCGCGATAAGCTCACTACCATCATGACGAATAATGCCCTGCTTGCCATCACGGTAAATAATGGCTAGTTGATGAGAAAAATCGGAGATACTATCGTACGCAAACTCTGATAGAGCCTCCCCTTCCAAAGAAAAAAGCGCGGTCTTGCCCTCCAAGTTAGTCACTTCATAGCGGTTAGTACCGCGAGGAACTATCTTTCGGTAATCAAACCCAATAATGGCATCTCCGTCTTCGTCGAGTAGTCCGTAGTAAGGTTTATGGTTGCGGAGAATTGAGGCAATGAGTTGCTGTTGATTTTTATCTAAAGAGTAGTAGCGAAACGACAGTTCAGTTTCACCTTTAGTATTGATAAGTCCGTAACGAGTATTTCCATTAAATTCGGAAACTGCCTTGGCAGCAATCAGTAATTTGTCCTGAAACGGAATAAGAGCCGTGTAATGCGGCTCTGATATTTTCTTGTTCTTGGTATTGATTAATCCCCACAACCCACTTTCACGATAGCCAATCACTTTATGGAAGACCTGAGGCATACCTCGGGTCCAGCCCAAATCATCATAAGCTACGGGAATAATTACCTTTCCGTTTTCATCAAACAGTCCTTTCTTATGATTCTTCTCTACAATGGTGAAGTGTTCATCGTTAAAAGCACTGACTAGAGAGGGTAGAAACAGCAGGAATACAACAAGTCCCTGGATACTTCGCGACATAAAAGTTGTTAAAATAGTCGGAATAGAATTACGTAATACTTAGAATTGGCAGTAAATAATACGAATTTAACGAATGAAATTCTATTTCAAGCAATCAAATTTGGTGCTTTCTTTAAAAGAACGTAAGGTTTGTGATAATTATTCACCGACTTCTGCCTAATTACCCACTTAACCTGCTTACCAAATGCATATACGCTGGCTTTCCATTCTTCTTTTCCTGATTGTCTCAATATTTATTCAGATAGCTTCTTACGCCCAAATAGCGTCTGCTTCAGATTCGGTGTATCTCTTTTCTTACTTTACCGAAAACGGGGAAGATGGTTTGCATCTGGCGTACAGCGAGGATGGCTTTAGCTGGACAGCACTAAATAACGGAAAGTCGTTTTTACAACCGGAGGTGGGAGAAGATAAACTCATGCGTGACCCTTGCATTATCACCGGATCCGACGGGGAGTTTCATATGGTATGGACGGTGAGCTGGAAGGAGAAAGGCATTGGCTACGCCCACTCACCCGACTTAATCAATTGGTCAGAGCAGCAGTATGTTCCCGTGATGGAGCACGAGCCCGATGCCAAGAATTGTTGGGCACCTGAGCTGTTTTATGATGAAGCTACGCAGCAGTATCTAATTTTCTGGGCCACCACTATCCCGGGGCGTTTCCCTGATACTGATAATCAAAGTGATGAAGGTCCACCTACCCCGGGTAACAACCACCGGATGTACTACACTACCACTACCGACTTCAAGACTTTTTCTGATACCCAGCTTTTCTATGAGCGGGGCTTCAATGTAATTGATGCTTCGCTGATTGAAAACCGGGGGCAATACGTGATGTTTATGAAGGATGAAACCAATCGCCCCTTCAGCCCGCAGAAGAATATCCGGATGGCCTTTAGCACTTCTGCCACTGGCCCGTATTCTTTTCCTACCAACCCCATTAGTGGTGGCGACTGGGTAGAAGGTCCTACGGTAATTCAAGTGGATTCTCTCTGGTGCCTATACTTTGACCGTTACCGCAAACAAGAGTACGGAATTATGACCTCACCCGATTTAGTAAAGTGGACTGATGAATCTGAAAAGTTAGTACATCCAGAAGGAATGCGGCACGGCACAGCTTTTCAAGTTTCTCGTATGACTCTAAACAAATTGATTAAATAACAGTATTATTTTAAACAATTTATGCTAACTTAGACATGTTACACTTGGCTTTGATTAGCAATTTTGATCTAGCTCAAATTTCCTCATCCGTATTGGTTCGAGATACTTCTTTGTCCATGAGCAGGTGCTAACTGAAACCTTACCTTACACCTATGGACTCTTTGATTTACGTTAGCCAAGCTACTAAGGATTTTGATAAACAATCCATCCATAAACTTGCCAGCCAAGCCTACTTGCGCAATAAAAAACTATTGGTAACTGGGTTTCTTAATTATTACGATGGACACTTTATACAGTACCTTGAAGGAGAAAAAGACCCTCTGAGCAACTTAATGAATAATATTAAAGCCGATAGTCGCCATACTGATCTTAAGATAATATATCTACCATTTAAACCCGAACGACGGTTTACTACCTGGCACATGCGATACTTACTCTTACAAGAAGGGGCTACTATTGGATTAGGAGATTTATTAGCCGATGCACTACTAAAAATAGATGACGCAGCCTACAGCAAAGCAAAAGTCATCGGCGTAATACATCGTATTCTGGATAGGCTTTCTAATTATTATGCAGATTTTCCCCATATTCCTATATTAATATCCGATGAGCCTTGAGTGCACCTGGAGAATGATGCTTACCAATAGTAAAACAATTTATTTCCTTTTGGTAAGCTTTTCTTAGTAGTTTTTCTTTACTTGCGTATATAATATCCTAAATTGGATCGTCATGCACTCTTTAGTATATATTAGTGAGGCTACTCAGGATTTTGACGAGTTTTCTATCCAGGCGCTAGTAAAACAGGCTTGCCAGCGTAATGAACAATTATCTGTCACTGGGTTTCTTAGTCATTATGATGGTCGGTTTCTCCAGTACTTAGAAGGAGAAAAAAAGGCACTTGATGAATTAATGGGTTCTATTACGGCTGACAATCGGCATACCATCCTCGAGGTAATGCATCTCCCTTTTAGTCATGAACGGCGGTTTGCTAGTTGGCATATGCGCTATTTACCCTCTCAGCGTATGGTAACTGTCAATCTAGAGAAAGTACTAGCTGATGTATTGATTAGGATGAATAGAAGCCTCTACGGCCAAGAGCGGGCAATCTATTTTGTACAGAGTATTATAGAAAAGTTTTCAACCTATTTCGCTGCCTTTCCCCATCCTCCCACTCTTTCATCCCAACAACTACTAAAAGCTGGTAGTAATTTTACGCCTTAATCCCAGTATCCTTGGATACCTTCCCCCTGTTCTTTTATTTTAAAGAAACCTTAAGGGAGTCTATCTGCTTTAGCTGTTACAGATTATTTCTAACGATGATTTATTTTACTGTCACTTAAGCCCAAATACATTTCCACAAAACGAAAGAAAATCATACTAATGTGGGTTATATGTGATAATATTTTATCCAAAGTAATACTTTCTTCTTTTAGATAGAATATTTCACTAAAGCCTTTAATATCCCGTCCCATAGATAGGAACATTCGGGGAAAAATAATCCAGCTATGTTTTTCCTAGAAAATTTTCTTTATTTTTGGATGCCCTCGAGCTAAATTATTTTGTTATGTATTCCTTAGTTTATGTGAGCCAGGCTACCCAGTCCTTCGATGAGCTCTCTATTCGCAACCTAGCCAATCAGGCTTACCTCCGAAATTCTCAACTCTCTATAACCGGATTCCTTAGTTACTATGACGATCAGTTCCTTCAGTATATAGAAGGAGAAAAAAAGGCACTTGATGAATTAATGGGTTTTATTACGACTGACGTCCGGCATACCATCCTCGAGGTAATGCATCTCCCTTTTAGTCATGAACGGCGGTTTGCTAGTTGGCATATGCGCTATTTACCCTCTCAGCGTATGGTAACTGTCAATCTAGAGAAAGTACTAACCGATGTACTGATTAAAATGAATAAAAGTCTTTACGGTAAGGAGTGTGCAGTGCGCTCTGTACAGAGTATTCTGGAAAAGTTTTCATCTTACTTCGCTACCTTTCCCCACCCTCCAGCTCCTTCATTACAACAACTGATAGATGCCGGAAATACTGCTACACCTCAACCATCATATATATCGATTACCCCCCCTCTCTTTTTTTAATTTAAGGCAATCTTCCGAGAGTCAACTTGCGTCATAGATGGAACTGCGGTGCTCAGCATTTCTAGCTGCTGAGGGCGTTTAGCGTAGACAAATTTAGCCGTGCGGATAAAGCCCTCCTCCACTCTTCTACTTGTGCTAGGGTTTCATCGCGCTGCTATTAAATCTTTATAACTCTCCTTTCTCTACCCCAATTGCACTTTCCTAGTAGGTCAACTATCTCTCACTACAACGTCTTACCGGATGATCCTAAGCGAATTCCGGTATCGCCCGCTCAGTAGGAAAGGCCCCTAGGAATTCACCCCACTTAACCGGGTATAGTATTTCATGTAAACATTTGCCCTATTGAAAATAAGATTCATATTTGTCTTGCATATTCCATTGCTAAAGCTCAAAAGTACATTATGAGTATTAAGCATACTGAAATTGAGATAATACCCGATAATCCATTCACTAATTGTAAACTAGGTAGGCAGAAATATGCTGATGTTCTAACAGGTATAGTAAACCTATATGATGATGGATTTGTGCTAGCCATCAATAATAAATGGGGAACTGGCAAGACTACATTTGTTAAGATGTGGGAGCAGGACTTAAAAGGCAAAGAGTACCAGACCGTATGCTTTAATGCCTGGGAAAATGACTTTAAAGATGGTTCTTGGTAAATTAGGGCACATCCCAAACTATATCCTTCATTTATGAAATATCTTCTCTCATTTCTACTACTTATCGGATACAACAGTTTAGCCCAAACACAAGAGACTGAATACGAGACAAAGCAAAACATTCATTACTACTCCGATTCTATCAATCAGTCCGATGCGTATATCAGTGAGCGATGTGTGCTGGATGTTTATTATCCTGAGAATACAGCGGGTTACCCTACAGTGGTTTGGTTTCATGGGGGTGGGCTGACGGGCGGCAATAAACATATTGATGAGGCTCTTCGGCAGCAGGGAGTAGCCGTAGTGGCGGTAAACTACCGATTATATCCTAAAGTAAAAGCTCCTATCTATATTGAAGATGCCGCTGCGGCAGTCGCTTGGGTATTTGATAATATCAACAGCTTGGGTGGCGACTCTACGCAGATCTTCGCCTCGGGGCACTCGGCTGGGGGCTATCTGGCTAGTATGATTGGGCTGGACAAACGTTGGCTAGAACCGCACAGCATTGATGCTAACCAGATTGCGGGGCTTATTCCATTCAGTGGGCATACCATCACCCACTTCACCGTGCGTAAGGAACGCGGTATACCGGGTACGCAGCCTATCGTAGACGATCTAGCCCCACTGTACCACGTTCGGGCGGATGCCCCTCCCCTCACCCTCATCACTGGCGACCGAGAACTAGAGCTACTGGGTCGCTACGAAGAAAATGCCTACCTAATGCGAATGATGAAGGTAGTCGGACACCCCGACACCAAGCTCTACGAACTGGATGGCTACGGTCACGGTATGACGGAGCCTGCTTATCCCCTTTTACTAAAGGAGATCAGGAGAATTGCTACTGATACAACTGCTTTGGAATAAAGTTTTCAACCGAGTCAACATTACGCTTTTATCAAGTAAGCACTAAATCCCCCTGCGCCCCCTTTGGAAAAGGGGATTTCCACCTGATCCTACTTGGAAAGCATACCAATCAATATTAGCATAATATATCGCGAATCGGCTTGATTGGAGGCTGGCTCTTATGAACTTATCCGCAATAATCGCTATCGTTTTGCATTCTTCACCCGGATTAGCTTCCCGTTTTCTTCGTCGGTTAGTAGGTAAAGTTGCCCTCGGGGACTTACCACGGCTTTTCGGAGGCGTACCCGATCATCAATAAACAGTTCTTCGGCACTGATGACAGTCTCATCTTCTACGGTGAGTCGCCATAGGCTACCCTTGCTCAGTCCGGGTACAATCAAGTTGCCCTCCCACTGGGGAAACGCCCGCCCTGAGTAGAAAGTAAGCCCGGTAGGAGCTACTGTTTGATCCCAAAAATGTACCGGATTAGTAAATTCAGTACCGGGAATAATCGGCGGGTTATAATCTTTTGTCCGATAGCCTCCAGTGGTACGATGCGGCCAACCGTAATTAGCTCCGGCAGTCAGAATATTGAGTTCATCACCCTGGATAGTGCCGTGCTCGCTAAACCATATATTTCCCGTAACTGGATCGATAGCTAACCCCTGAGAAGCCCGTATTCCGGTAGCATACAGTCCGGGGATAGCATCTGGCCCAAAGTCGGGATTGTCGTTCGGGATGCTTCCGTCGGGATTAATTCGGATAATTTTGCCTCGCTTATCACTAATATCCTGCGAGAGCGGGGGTACCGGGTTGAGATGCTCGAAAAAATTTCGTTCACCAATGGTGATATAGAGCTTTCCATCTGGCCCAAATATCATTCCGCCCCCATAGTGAAATAATCCGTGCGAATACGGTTCAGCCAGAAACAGTGTTTCCACATCGGTGAGCTGGATTCCTGATAATTTACCTCTGATTACTTTGGTGGTACTAGCCAGCTCCTCGTTTTCGGCAGCGTAGGATACATAGATGTAGTTATTCTCCGCAAAATCAGGATCAAGCAGTACCTGAAACCATCCAGCATTAAAGCTGTGGCGTTGCCCGTGGGTGCTAGAAGGAAATACTCCTTGCTCATGCTTAGTTGTATCAATCAATACTTCCCGCCCTACATCGTTAGGTAAGCCACTAATCTTTTGCCGCTCTTTAGTGGTTAGGTTGACCAGTAGTAAGTCCTCGTCTTTTTCGGCAATAATTGCCTCCTCTTCGGACAGGAAAGCCATACTCCAAGGTCTATTTAAGCTATCTATTACTACTTCTTTGACAGGTGTAGCTATCATCTCCTGTGGAGTCTGAGGAATAGGTTCTGCTGAGGTACACTTAGCTACAATCTTCCATTCGCCCCGAATTTTCTTCAGCAGCAGTAAGTCATAATAACGGTTACCAAAAGTGGGAATTATGAATTGTAGCTTAGCAAAAGCCACATCTAGTACGACATCTATACTGACGATACTACCCATTCGGTTATTCCGAGTACCAGGAGCTTTTCGGGAGTACCAGGAAGCATACTCCTCTGAAGTGACCGACCACACCGTATCGCTGCCGTTGTATAAAAACATAGAAGTCCCTGGGTGAAATGCCGAAGTAATGGTGTCAGGATAGTTATAGGTGGTTCCGTCAATAAATTTATTTAGAACTCTCTTTATTAAGTCCTGATCGGTTTGGCCTAAAGCGGACAAGCTGAATAATAAAAATAAAAGACAAGAGAATATCGCTCGTTTCATGCGTGTTTATGATTTAAAATTCACCCAAGAATACGAATGACAGCCTGTTTAGAATGGTAATTAGGCAGTCAAGAAGTCCTGAACGATCATTCTGGACAACTTTTCCGATTGGAAGTAAGCGTTATCTTGATTTTTTATACTCAGCAGGGGTGCAATTGGCTATTTTCTTAAAGGCTTCAAAAAATGCCGACTTAGAATTAAAGCCCGCTTCGTAACCGATTCCTTCCAGCGATAAATCGTGACGAGTAGTAATAAGTCGCTGGGCTTCTTTTACTCTGTACTCCTTGATATAATGGGAAAACCCACTGGTATACACTTCGTTGAGCACCCGCGAAAGTATGTGTTTAGGTATGTCTGCCTGAGCTGCTAGTTCATCCAGCTTCAGTTTCTGGTTCGTATACAGCTTCTCCGATTCCATTAGCCTGTTTACCTGATGTAACAGTGCCGAACCATTCTCCAACGGACGAGCTGCAGGTTGTGGTGTTACCGATTTATGGGTCAGAAAAACTCTTCCCACTAGATAGTAAAAGGCAAATGAAAAAATGAGAGCGCCCCAAATATAGGTAAACCCTACATACAAGGCCGCTTGGTAGGTAACCGTAATGAACAGCATTGCCAATGAGATGGCTGCAACATACTGCTGATTTTGATTCATCGCCTGCGGTTGAAGAATCACTCTTTCTAACATCTTTCCATTGTAGTATAGACCTAACAAAGTAAAAAATAGCCAGACTGCATAAATTCCGTAGATAATATACCCGTTCCAGATTTCAGGGTAATTAGGATAAGGGAATAGCAGTCCTACTACTAAGATACTTACCAGAAATAACAGCAGCAGCAGTATATCTTCTCGTTTGAAGTTTTGCTCTTGCCGTTGCAAAGCTTTGGAGTAGAGATAGAAAAAGGGACCAATGAATATGCAAGCTGAAAGACCTATTTGCAGAATTAGCCGATCTACATCGGGACTGAAATAGAAAAACACTGACTTACCGATACGAATGCTTAGTGCCAGTAGCAGCCCCCCAAAATAGCTTTCCACTACTGTTCTCGATTTTTTAACAATAAGATACAGCCCAACTAAACTACCATTTACTGCACCCAGACTTGCTAATAAGAATAGTAAAGACATAATAATTGCAAATGGACAGGGCTAATGGATAATGATGGTAAACCAATGCTACTAGGCTTTCTCTTATAAAAATAGATGATTGACTTTCTTCTGAAAAGCTTCTTCCTAACATATTTGAAAGAACGAAATAATAACCTGCTATGAAGCCGGCGAGCAAATATCGTTTTTCATCCGAAAGTAGTATTCGCGCAGGAAGCAATGGTTAGTAGATGGCACATTCCATAATTCCAGAATAAATATTGTATTTTTAGGCGCGAACTTATGATTTAAATTATGAATGAATCTAAAAACAGTCAAAGTCTATTAGAAACCTATATTGATATCTCCCCATTAGCCTATAACATATATGATCTCGTTAAGGATATACTAGTAATTTCTACGAAAGACTCTTTTCAAACTATCGGTATACCTAAAAAAGAGCTCATCCGAATGAGCCACGATTACTATAAAGAAATTATCCACCCGGATGATTACGAAACCGTAAAGTCAAACTTTTTAAAGATGAAGCAGGCAAGACTAGGTGATAAGATTGATCAGGTATTTCGTATTCGACACGGTGAAGGACATTATGTGTGGCTCCACACCATATACAAAATTTTTGAAGTTGACCAACAGGGTCAGGCTATTAAAATGGCAGGTATTGCTGAAGATATTACCAGACTAAAAGTCCTAGAGGAACAGTTAAAAGGTGCAGTAGATACCCTAATGGAGATAAGACATCGTGACTCCCACCTTCTCAGAGGCCCAGTAGCCACAATATTAGGTTTATTAAATGTTATTGAAAATGAAGACCTCATTCAACACCCTAGCAAGTCCCTCTTTAACTATCTAAAAATTACCGTAGAAAAACTAGATAATCTTGTAATAGATGTCTACAAAAATAGTATGAAATGAATACTCTATCAAAGTATACCTCTGAACTAATCAGTTAGTTAGGAAAATAAATATTCATCTATCCCCTAAAAAACAGAACACCACAACCACAAAACCGACCTATGAGTTATACCCGATACATTGCCTTCTTGCGAGGTATCAACGTTGGTGGACATAAGAAAGTACCTATGGTTGATCTACGGAAGCGAATGGAAGCACTAGGCTTTACGCAGGTAATTACCATTCTTAACTCTGGTAACGTCATCTTCTCCGCTTCTAAGAATGAGGAAACTAAGTTGGAGAAAATTATTGCTAAGGATTTGGATCATTTTTTCGGGTTTCCTATTCCGATACTAATCAGAAGAGCCGAAATTGTTACCCATCTGCTAGAAATTAATCCATTTAAGGGTATTGAAGTGACAAAAGACATTCGGCTGTATGTTTCTTTCCTGAAAGATAAGCCTTCTAATGACCTGACATTGCCGTGGGCTACTAAAGATGGCTCGTACCGTATTCTTGAGGTAAAAGATAGAGAAGTTTGCAGCGTGCTAGATCTGTCAGTAACCCAAACGACTAAGGGAATGGAAGCTTTGGAGCAACTGTTCGGAAACAACATTACAACCCGCAACTGGAATACCCTGCTACGGATTACCAAAAAGCTAGATTAACTAGCTACACTTCGTTCAGTAGTTGCTTTTCGGTGTTTAATTTGATTCTTTCGTACGATATTACTAATCACAACCTTATCAATAATGCTGAAGAATAACTTCTCCCATGTGAGTCTTTGTCCATTTTTTTATACCGCATCAACCTCTTTCCTGCTCATATTACTAATTGTACTGCCTTTCTCAGCAGTCAGCCAAAACCAAACGACAGTTTCTATTAAAGGCGAGCAATTCTTTATTAATGGACAACCAACTTACTCTGGCCGAACCTGGAATGGTCACAAAATTGAAGGCTTGCTATTCAACTCTCGTATGGTACAGGGCGTTTTTGATGATCTGAATCCGGAAACTGCCATTAAGTGGAAGTACCCCGATGCAAGTGAGTGGGATCCCGACCGTAATACTGATGAATTTGTAGCGGCTATGGACGACTGGTTGGCGCATGGTTTACTGGCTTTTACCGTAAACCTACAAGGCGGTAGTCCGATGGGCTACGGTAATAAGAACTGGTACAATTCGGCTTACGAGGAAGATGGTACTCTTCGTCCCGCCTACTTCACCCGACTAACTAAGATTCTAGATCAAGCCGATGAGTTAGGAATGGTTCCTATTCTAGGGCTATTTTATTTTGGGCAAGACCAGAACCTAAAAGATGAAGCAGCGGTGAAGAAGGCTACGGAAAATGTGATTGACTGGCTTCTGGAAAAAGACTACCGCCACGTACTGATTGAAGTAGCTAATGAATGTGATAACCAGGCTTACGATCGGGAAATCATAAAAGCTGATCGTATTCATGAGCTGATTGAGCTAGTGAAGTCTAAGAAAAAAGATAGCTTCCGATATTTAGTAAGTACGAGCTACAATGGTAGAAGTATTCCTCGCCCCAACGTAGTACAATCGGCTGATTTCATTTTGATTCACGGCAATGGAGTACATGACCCAGCACGGATTGCCGAGATGGTAGCTCAGACTAAGCAAGTAGATGGATATTCTCCCATGCCCATCGTATTCAACGAGGACGACCATTTTGACTTTGAAAAAGATACTAACAACTTAGTTACCGCAGTACAGTCCTACGCCTCCTGGGGCTACTTTGACTATCGGATGGATGGCGAGGGCTTTGAAGACGGATATCAAAGTATTCCAGTAGATTGGGGAATCAATTCGCCTCGCAAAAAAGCCTTTTTCACCAAACTCAAAGAGATTACAGGATACTAGTCTGACTTTACTGCAAGCCCTTCGTCAGAGCGATATTATTGATCTAATAAATTCACTCAGCTTTTATGATGTACTCATCGTTCTCTGTTTTACCAGAGCATAGTATTTTAAATAGGTGCTTCAAATGAAGATTTCTAAATGATCTTTCAAAGAGGAATTACATCATAAAAAAAGCCCTAACCCTTAACGAATTAGCGCTTTGAAAGCGGTCCGGACGGGACTCGAACCCGCGACCTCCTGCGTGACAGGCAGGCATTCTAACCAACTGAACTACCGGACCGTCCAAAATTGGAATGCAAATATGAAATCTTATCGTCTTATTTCCAACAAACTACTTTAGTTTTTTCTTTTAATTCTATTAGCCAAATATCACCCTAACCTCAGAGTTGGTAAAATTCGCTTTTTAACCCTAGCTTTGAATCCGAAAATTAATACACTATGGCAACGGAAAATTCTGCACAGACCTTACTAGAATTTGAAAAACCAGTAGTAGAGCTAGAAGAGCGGTTAGCTGAAATGAAGCGAATGGCTGATGAGAGTGGAGTGGACGTAAGTGAGGCCGTCCAGACGCTAGAAGAAAAGATTCAGCGCCTAAAAGAAGAGACCTACTCTAACCTAACCCGCTGGCAACGGGTGCAACTCTCGCGTCATCCCGACCGCCCATATACACTAGACTATATCTACGAGCTTTGCGACGACTTTATTGAGCTGCATGGCGACCGCACCGTGAAAGATGATAAGGCAATGGTAGGTGGTCTGGGACGCATTGACGGACAAACTTTTATGCTACTGGGGCAACAAAAAGGACGGAATACCAAGCTTCGCCAGATGCGAAATTTCGGTATGGCTAACCCAGAAGGCTATCGGAAGGCATTGCGCCTGATGAAAATTGCTGAGAAATTTAATAAGCCCATTATTGCATTCATCGATACTCCCGGGGCTTTTCCCGGTATTGAGGCCGAAGAACGAGGGCAGGGTGAAGCCATTGCTCGTAACCTGCGCGAGATGTTCATGCTGAAAGTCCCAGTCATCTGTATTATTATTGGTGAGGGAGCTTCCGGTGGGGCATTGGGCATTGCCATTGGCGACCGGGTAGTGATGTTGGAAAACACTTGGTACTCGGTTATTTCCCCTGAGTCTTGCTCGTCTATTCTGTGGCGAAGCTGGGATTTTAAGGAGCAAGCCGCTGAAGCGCTTAAACTCACTGCCCAGGATATGCACCATTTTCAGATGGTAGATAGTATCATTGATGAACCCCTCGGTGGAGCACACCACGATATGAAGTGGCAAAGCGAAAAGATAAAAGAGTATATCTTTTCCACTATAGAGGAGTTGGGCGCTCTTTCGACCGAAGATCGGATTGAGCAGCGCATTGCTAAGTTCACCAAGATTGGAGTAGTACAATAAGCACAAAATCTACCAGCCAATATGCCGGAAGACTCAGTAGCTGCGGAAGGAAAACGCCAAAAGTTAGGACTGGTTTTGTCGGGAGGAGGTGCCCGAGGTATTGCCCACTTGGGGGTTTTAAAGGTACTGGATGAACTCGGTATAAAAATAGGGGCAATTACTGGAAGTAGTTCTGGTGCCATTGCTGGCGCACTGTACGCCAGTGGCTACTCACCTGATGAAATTCTTCAGATTATCAATGAAACTAACTTTTTCCGTCTCATTCGTCCGGCTATTAGCAAAACAGGTCTACTTAAGATGGATAGTGCTGAGTGGCTTTATAAAAAATACCTTTCGCATGACTCCTTTGAAGACTTACGAATTCCGCTAACTATTAATGCCACTGATTTATGTCTGGGCCGAACAGTTTATTTCTCTCAGGGCGACCTGATTCGCCCGCTGATGGCGTCCACTTGCATTCCGGTGATGTTTGAACCCATTAATATTCGAGGTGAGCTATTTGTGGACGGTGGCCTGCTTAATAATTTTCCGGCTGAAGCCCTAGTTGGTACCTGCGATAAGATCATCGGCTCTCACTGCAACCCTGTTGACGAGACGTTTGAGATCATGAATATGCGAACAATGCTAGAACGGGCTTTTCTACTCACAATCAATGCGAACTCATACTCTCGCCGTAATTACTGTGACTTATTTATTGAGCCTCCTGCCCTGAAAACGTACCATATCTTTGACCTCGGCAAAGCCGATGAAATCTTTCAGATTGGCTACGACTACGCAAAAAGCCGGAAGACTGAAATTCTTAGTTTTTGTAACGGTTTACCCTCAACAACCTAATCATTATGTGGAAAATTATTGCGAAAATTATTTTAGGTGTTTCTGGTTGGTCTTATAACAGGAATTTCCCCAAACATATTAAGAAAGGAGTTATGATTGCAGCTCCTCATACCAGCAACTGGGATATTTTCTACGCACTTTCAGCCCTTCGGCTAATGGGTATACCGATTCGTTTTACCATTAAAAAAGAATGGATGAAACCTCCGGTAGGAATTATACTTAAAGCATTAGGTGCCATACCCATTAATCGAAAGCAAAAAGGGTTAAAACGAGAAAGCATGGTAGATGCAATGGCCAGGCTATTCGATGAGCGTGACCATCTGATTGTGTTAGTAACCCCGGAAGGCACCCGAAAATATGCTAAACGTTGGCGAACGGGTTTTTACCACGTATCTAAACAAGCCAATGTGCCTATTCTTCTGGGTTATCTGGACTATGCTAAAAAAGAAGCAGGTATTCTTATGGAACCATTTTACCCATCCGATGATGTGAATCAAGATATTGAGGCTATCAAGGAAAAGTATAAAGGCTTTACCGCCCGGCACCCTGAGCAGGGAATCTACTAGTTTTTATTTTTTTCATAATTCATGTAACTACAACAGTAGTGCATACGTATTTACAGGAAAATCTATAATTATGAAAGCTGCAAAAATTACCTACTACGTCGTACTCAGCCTGTTCACCTTACTTATGATTTTCTCGGTCTCTAACTACTTCTTCAATCATGAAGCTATTCAAGAAGCCTTTCAATCGTTGGGATTTCCCACTTACCTAATTTACCCATTAGCTATTGCTAAACTTCTAGGCTTAGTTGCTATTTGGGCAAAAAAATCCGTGGTTCTGAAAGAATGGGCTTATGCTGGATTTTTCTTCAATGTGATATTGGCGGCATCAGCTCACCTCAATGCGGGAGATGGACAAGCAGCAGGTGCCTTTATCGCTTTAACTTTACTCGCTACAGCTTACTTCACTGAAAAGAAAGTTGTTCCTGAGAAAGTTTTGACACCAGTGTAGTTTACTGATCCCTTCTCAGCGTTCTAAACGTATCTTCAATTTCATCATTCTTTAGTAGCGCTAGCTGCGCGAAGTGTTCAGTTCTATCTCTCTTCTAATATGGGTAGAGCCAGATCATAGTTGTGCCAAAGACTTCTACATCTCTCTTGCTATCAACTAGCTCGAACTTTGTCTTATAGTGAAAAGTCCCTTTATAATATTTTGTGATATGCATGTCTTTAGTCAATATTGTTAGAAACCTCCACAGCACTTTTTCTACTCTAGTGTCATCTAAGAAATATGATTCAAATACAGAATCTATTGCAATAGTAGCTTCAGTCTCATCATGGCTAACCATCACAGCATAACCATCGCTTTTCTCACTATCAATATAGAGAAGTGCCTTATCAATAACTCCCACTCTACCTGGAAACTTTCTCTCTAAGAAGCTTCCTATCTCGTTTAAATACTTCTTATCAGACATTTTACTCCTCTACTCGCACTAGGAAATGATTTTTCTTTCCGCGCTGCACGAGTAAATATTTGTTTTGCAGTAGCGAAAAGTTGACCTCGGCTTCTGCGGAGGCGATTTTCTCTTTATTGATGCTAACTCCACCTTGTTGAATCATGCGGCGGGCTTCTCCTTTGGATTTAAAAACCAGTTGTTGCGTAGTTTCCGATAGCAGATCTATCACATTGGTAGTAGCTTCGTAATCACTACGGGAAATGGTTCGCTGAGGTAGGCCTTCAAAAACTTCTAGTAGTGTTTGCTCATCAATCTGCTGAATTTTCTCCAGAGCAGCATTGCCAAACAGAATGGATGAGGCATCACGAGCATTTTCAAAGTCTTCAGCCGAATGAATACGGGTCGTCAGTTCTTCGGCTAGTGCTCGCTTGGCTTCATTAGGGTTAGGCAATTTTTCCAGTGCTTCAATTTCTTCTTGATTTTTCAAAGAAAATACTCGCAGCAAATGCGACAGGTCATCGTCGGCCACATTGAGCCAGAACTGGTAAAACTTGTAGGGTGAAGTCATTTGGGCGTCTAGCCAAACGTTACCCGACTCAGACTTACCAAACTTGGTTCCGTCCGATTTGGTAATGAGCGGGGCTGTTAGAGCGAAGGCATCCCCGTTGGCCTTACGGCGGATAAATTCGGTTCCGGTAGTGATATTCCCCCACTGGTCTGAACCACCCATTTGCAGTTTTACGCTGTGGTGCTGGTACAAATGATAAAAATCGTAGCCTTGCAGCAATTGGTACGAGAATTCGGTAAACGAAAGTCCGGTCTCGAGTCGCTTTTTCACCGAGTCTTTCGCCATCATATAGTTGACTGTCAAGTGCTTGCCTGCATCTCGCAAAAATTCCAGAAAACCAATTTTTCCGAACCAATCGTAGTTGTTGACCAGTACTGCCGGATTACCCACTGCATCAAAGTCTAGAAACTTCTCCAGTTGCTGTCGTACCCCGGCCTGGTTTTCCCGAAGGGTTGCTTCATCTAGCAAATTACGCTCCGCTGATTTTCCCGAAGGATCGCCCACCATACCCGTTGCTCCACCTACCAGAGCCACCGGCTGATGCCCACTTCGTTGCAAATGTACTAGCAACATCACCGTAGCTAAATTGCCAATGTGTAAAGATTTAGCCGTTGGGTCAAATCCAATGTACCCCTGCGTTTTCTCTTTAGCAAGTTGCTCTTCCGTACCGGGAGTCATATCGTGAATCATACCCCGCCAATGTAGTTCCTTTATAAAATCAGCTAAGTTTGCCATTTCCCAATGCTTAATATTCTGTGATTATTTTCTGAAGCTGCAAATATAGAATTTCATATTTCTTAGTGCTAAAGTGTTAAGGTGTTATTGTGTTCAGGCATTCGATAGTTAAGAAACTCAAAACTCCGAACTCCGAACTCTGAATTTTAAGCTCTAAAACCAAGAAAGCGGTATCAACCTATCTTATTGCTTCGCGTTAAAGTATTTGATTTACTATTATTCAACCTATCTACTGATGAAAATTCCCGGATACGCTAAATACCTCATCATACTATCTGCTATTATTCTTACCGCTTACTTGCTCATTGTAGCTAAGTCGGTTCTAAGTCCAGTATTTACTGCTTTGATTTTAGCTTTGTTATTGCGTCCGGTTAGCTCCTGGCTTGAGCGAGTCAGAATTCCTCGGGGAATCAGTTCGGTACTATCTATGGTATTTGTGGTATTGGTACTGGCAGGACTTTCGTACTTCTTTTCCGCTCAAGTTCGTAGTATCGCCCGCGATATTAATACCATTGAAGCCCGGTTCAATACTGCCATTGACCAAAGTTCTGATTGGATGGAAGGTACTTTGGGTATAGCACCGCAGGAGCAAATTAATTACATTAAAGACTCAATTACTACCTTGTTACAGGGTAGCACTACTTTTCTTACCCGTACCCTTTCGGCAACCGCTGGCTTCTTTACAGCATTTTTCTTGTGTATCATTTCTCTGTTCTTCTTTCTCTATTATCGAAAGTTCTTCGTTGCATTTCTGTACCGATTATTCTCTCCCCCCAAACATGAAGTAGTTGGGGCTACGGTCATAAAAATAGAGCAGGTAGTACGCAGTTATATCTTGGGGCTATTCACCGTTATCCTAATTGTTGGTATTCTAAACACTGTGGGATTGATGGTACTGGGAATTGAGCACGCGGTATTCTTTGGTGCGCTAGCGGCGGTACTCACCATTATTCCGTACGTGGGAGTATTTATTGGCTCACTACTTCCTATCCTATTTGCCTTAGCTACTAAAGATTCACTGTGGTATCCGGTAGGGGTTGCTCTACTCTTTTGGGCCGTACAGTTTTTGGAGGGAAACTTTATTACTCCCAATGTTGTAGGAAGCAGAGTGAGCATTAACCCGTTTGCCGCTATTCTAGCATTATTCTTTGGCGGGATGATTTGGGGAGCCATTGGCATGATCTTATCTATTCCAGTACTAGCTATCATCAAAGTGATTTGCGAAGCAATAGAGTCTCTTCAACCACTCGGATTTTTACTAGGCAACCCACCTGATGAGTATACTTTAGATTCGCGTAAGAGAAGGTTCCAAAGAATACAGAAGATAAGGATCAGGAGAAAGTCGGCAAGAGAAAAAGAAATGGCTCGTCAAAAAGCCTAAAGAAAATTGAGGTAAGGCAGCGATAAATTATTCTACACTCACGAGCATACCCGCAATGGTAGCCGTCATCATGCAAGCAAAGGTTGCAGCCATTAGTGCCCATAGCCCTAATTTAGAAAGATTGCTCTGCTGCTTAGGGGCAAGGCTGCCAATACCACCAATCTGAATAGCGATAGAGCTGAAGTTAGAAAACCCACATAGGGCATAAGTGGCAATTATTAATGCTTTTCCACCCAGTACTCCGTCGGCTTTCATTTCTGATAGGTCTAGGTACGCCACAAACTCATTAATGACAGTTTTTTGACCTAGTAAGCTGCCTACTTGTAAGGTCTGACTCCAATCTACTCCCATAATAAACGCAAACACCCGGAAGAGTTGCCCCAGCAAATATTCTAGTGAAAATCCGTCAAAAGCCCCATTGGTAGTACGATTCACAAACTGATTCAGTCCGGTCCAGTCACCAATAACTCCTGATAAGAAATAATTAATTGCTGCTATCACGGCAATAAACGCTAGCAGCATTCCCCCAACGTTCAATGCTAACTTTAGCCCTTCCGAAGCTCCTCGGGCTAGGGCATCAATTACGTTGACTCCTAAATTTTCACCACTAATGTCCAAGTCCTGACGAATAGCCTCGGGCTGAGTTTCTGGTATCAGTATCTTAGCAATCACAATGGCCGCTGGAGCATTCATAATAGAAGCGCTGAGTAAATAGGCGGCAAACCGGGTTTGCTCTACTGGATCGCCACCGCCCAGAAAAGCTACGTAACCGCCCAATACCCCGCCTGCAATAGTCGCCATTCCCCCGGTCATCAGACACATGATCTCAGAAAAAGTCATTCCGGCAATATAGGGACGCACCAACAGTGGGGCTTCCGTCTGACCCAGAAAGATATTTCCCGCTGCCGAAAGGCTTTCCGCTCCCGAAAGTCGCATAGTGCGAGCCATTACCCAGGCAATGCCGTACACCACTTTTTGCAAAATGCCCAGATAATACAACCCCGCCGTCACGGTGGAGAAGAAGATAATAGTGGGAAGTACCTGAAAGGCAAAAATGTAACCGAAAGATGTAGCATCTACTAAATCACCAAACAGAAACTCAGCCCCTTGCTGGGAGAAGCTCAGAAACTTTACGAAAGCTTCACTCACTGAGTTGAAAATTGCCTTGACAAAGGGAACTTTAAGAATCAATATTCCAGCGACAAGCTGAAGTGCAAGTCCCGTAGCCACTAGGCGCCAATTGATAGCTCGACGGTTTCGGGAAAACAGAAAGGCAATAAACACCAAGGCAGCAATTCCCAGGATTCCTCGGATGTAAGGCATAGTAGGTTAGGCTAGTAGATGTATCCCGACACGATTAGGATAGGTAGAGTAAGTAGTTAGTTACGGCGGTTCATCTCATCTCGAATCTTGGCGGCTTTCTCGTAGTCTTCGCCTTTTAAGGCTTCGTCTAACATGGATTGAAGACGATCATTTGACAAATCTTTCAGTTTCTCAGTAGGGTTTTTCTTTGATTGAGTCCCAGTTGGGGTAGAGGGAACTTCAGCTTCCCCTTCCTCATCAGTCAGTACAATACCCGCTTCAGACAGTACACTCTCGTTAGTGAAAATCGGTACATCAAACCGTAGCCCGATTGCAATAGCATCTGACGGACGAGCATCTATCTCAGTAGTGCCAGTTCCATCACTACAAATAATCTTAGCAAAGAATACTCCCTCTTTTAGGTCAGAGATCATAATCTCTTCTACGGTATAATGAAAGTTTCGCGCAAATGACTTGAACAAATCGTGGGTCATCGGACGATTTGGAACAATTTTCTCTATTTCAATAGCGATTGCCTGCGCCTCAAACATCCCAATAATGATCGGTAACCGACGGTTACCGACGGTTTCTCCCAATACAAGCGCAAAAGAACCTTGCTGAGACTGACTAGAAGAAAGGCCTAAAATTTCTAATTCTATTTTATCCACAATACGAGCAACTTAGTTTTGAGAGGCTTTGATCTTTTCGGTTAACTGAGGTACGATCTCGAAGGCATCTCCCACCACTCCGTAGTCGGCAGCTTTGAAGAAAGGAGCTTCGGCATCCTGATTAATGACTAAAATATTTTTGGACGAATTGACGCCTGCTAAATGCTGAATGGCTCCCGAGATACCAATAGCCACATAAAGGGTCGGGCTTACTTTTACTCCCGTTTGCCCTACGTGTTCGTGATGCGGTCGCCAGCCTATATCCGAAACCGGCTTACTACATCCAGTAGCGGCCCCTAATGTTTCGGCCAAATCCTCTATCATTCCCCAGTTATCCGCTCCTTTCAGGCCACGTCCGCCGGATACTACAATATCGGCTTCGGGTAATAAAATATCGCCTTCGCTTTTTTCAGTGTTGGTAATAGTAGCTCCAAAATCAGCATCTGACAGGCTAGCTGAGAAGGCTTCTACCGTAGCTTTTCCTTCACCTTCGGTGGGAACAATAGCGTTTTTTCGTAACGCGATGATCTTCTTATCCCGATCAAGTTTGGTATGGGAGAAAGCCTTCCCGGTGTAAATACTACTCTTCACCACAAACCCATCACTCAAATCAGGTAATTCTACCACATTCGCCCCCAAAGCGGCTTGTTGCTTTATGGCTACCCGAGAAGCAACTGGATCGCCCAAAGATGATTTAGATAATATCAGCACATTCGCGCCTACCTCATTCATTGCCTGATCAACCACTGAGGCGTAGGCTTGGATTACTCCTTGGTTAAGCCGTTCATCACTGGCATGAAGTACCCGATTAGCTCCAAACACCCCTAAGTTCTCTAATTCTTCGTTGTCCACCTGATTGCCTAATGCCAAGGCTACTACTTCTCCTTCACCCATTTGCTGAGCCAGCGCCACTGCGTAGGCTACTGCTTCTACTGACGACTTTTTAACCTTGCCGTCGGCATCCTCAATAAGTGCTATTATTGCCATAATTATGTGTTCGGAATGTTGTTAATAATTTACTAAAAACAATGATCTCGTTTACAAGTCAAAGTACCTTAGCTTCATTCTTCAATGCCTGTACCAGTTGATCTAGATTATCAGCCGAGAACATTTTCACCTCACCCTTGGGTGGTGGCAATTCATAACTGATGGTATTCGTCATTTGCTCATTCGTGCTAGGCTCTCGTACTTCTAGAGGCTTCTTTCTGGCCATCATAATCCCTCGCATATTTGGAATCTTCCATTCAGCAATGGGCTCCTGACACCCGGCAATAAAAGGCAATTTCACCTCCAACTGCTCTTTACCTCCTTCGATCTCCCGCGATAATTTGGCGGTATCACCTTCAATGTCTAATTGCATTACGGGCGACATCGAAGGCATTCCAACTAGCTCCCCTACCATGCCATGTACCTGCCCACCGTTGTAGTCAATAGATTCGCGTCCCATCAGTACCAAATCGTAACCGCCCTCTTTTACTACTGCAGCAATTTGCTGGGCAACAAAAAAGCTATCAGCCGGATGAGCGTTGATACGAATGGCATCGTCTGCTCCAATGGCCAGTGCTTTCCGAATAGTTGGTTCCGTTTCGGCTTCACCTACATTAATTACGGTGACTGTCCCTCCGTGCTGTTCTTTCAACTCAATAGCTCGAGCTAGCGAGTAATCATCATAGGGACCAATAATGTACTGTACGCCCGTAGAGTCAAATTTGGTGTTATTATCGGTAAACGATATTTTTGACGTAGTATCGGGCACATGGGTAATACAAACTAAAATCTTCATAACCGTCGCTTCTGTGGCTTCAATATTATTTTTTCTATAACCCGTTTTTTTGCTGCGAAGTTACGTAAATCAAGAATAAATAAAAATCTGATCAGGAATGAGCCAAGAACGTCTGACCCGCCTACTCAATTTCTTAAAAGAAGACCCTGAAGATCCGTTTACTCTTTACGCTATTGCTACCGAATACGCTAAATCTGACCTCAGTCAGGCTCGTCAGTACTATGAAAAATTGTTAACGGAACAACCTAATTACGTAGCTACTTATTATCACGCTGCCAAACTGTACCAAGCTAACGGAGAAACTACTTTAGCCGAAACTACCTACCAAAAAGGTATCACCATAGCGCAGCAGCAACAAGACCACCTCGCCCTTCGCGAATTGCAGAATGCCTACAATGAGTTTTTATTTGAGGAAGAGGAAGAGGACTGAGCGTCGGGCTGGGTGCAAGGAGCTGGGAGATCGAAATGGAAAGCTGAACGTCTATTCCAAGCCCCCTGCCCCCAGCATCCCGCACCCCGCCATCACTCATTTAGGATAAGCGACTGTCTCAGAAGCATAAGTTGCTCCATTTTCTCCTTTTATTTGGTAGGTCACCTGACGGTTTTCCCAGTCAATCTGGATTAAGCCATAGTTGAGAGAGGTTACTAAATCGCTTACCCGATGCCGATTTTCTTCATCAGCTTCTTCGTACACATGCGTTAAACCACTGGAAGTAATATCGTACAACGGGTACGGCATTTCAGGAAGTTTGAGACGGGAAATCTCGCCAATATGGCGGTCGCCACTGAGCAACACTACACCTTCGGCTTCCGAACTCACGATTAAATCATACAGTCGCTGGTGGGATTTGGGAAAGTTAGCCCACTTCTCGAACCCATGCTCATCGTGAATGACCTGAATGCTACTGCCAATTATGTTGAATTGAGCGTCGCTAGCGTTTAGTTCTTCGGTAAGCCAAGTCCACTGCGTCTCCCCTAGCATGTCGCCCTGGGGATTAGCACCGTAGCGTTTTCCTTCCATTGATGATTCCATCAACGTATCACGAAAGTAGCGAGTGTCCAGTAAAATAATTTTCACCCGCTGCCCTTCTGGTCCGAAAGTATATGATTGATAACCTCCTTCCCTACTCCACACTGGACGGCTCGGAGCAACGCTCAGAAACTCTAGCATCAGATCACGACTAGCTTCTTTTTGGGCAAAGTATTTCCCTCCATCGTTAATACCGTAATCATGATCGTCCCAGATACCCAATACAGAGGTAGAGGCTAGCAGCTTTTGGTAATCTGGTTGTTGCAACTGCTTCTGGTATTCCTGATGCATTACAGCCATGTTGGTAGTGTCGCCGTAAATATTATCCCCCAGCCAAACCCATAAATCCGGCTGCTGGTCTACAATCTCTGACCAAAGTGGCTGAGGTTCGGTAACTTTGTTGCAGGAGCCAAACGCAATGGTAGTAAGTATTTGGGTAGTATCTATTGGTATTACTGGTATCTGCGAGATAGGTTGGGTCTGGTTGGTTTTACAGCCCAGCATCATATACACCAGGATAAAAAGAAGAAGCGTAAGTTTTTGCATAATAGAGGATAAAAATAGAGGCTCGTAACGAGCCTCTATGAAAAGTCTATTTAGCTAAGAATTAGTTTCCGAAGATGTAACGTACTCCAATCTGCATTTGCCAGATAGAACTGTTAACACCTGCATTATCAATCTGATAAACATTACCGCGCGGCGCAGAGAAGTTATATTCTGGCGTAGGCCCCGGGCTAACCACCTCAATTAGTCGGTAATTATCATTATTAACAAAGTAGCGTCTTCCCCAGTCTTTATTCAGCATATTACCAAAGTTGAAAATATCTAATGATAGCTGCAACGTATTGGTTTTACCATTCACATCTAGATAAAAGTCATGAAGAATTCGCACATCAAAGATACTCTCAAAAGGAGTTCGACTCGCATTTCGTTCAGCGTACCCACCTCTACGTTCGCTCAAATAATCATCACCAGCAATAAAAGCATCTAATTCGGCCCATTGTTCTTCAGCCGTAGCAAGTACTATCTCATTGCCATCGCTATCTTCTCCCACCCTATCTACTAGATACGACTCTTGGAAATTGCGTGGTACATAGACTAAATCGTTTTCGCTGAAGTCTTCCCCATTCACGTTTTCATTGTACACATATGAGAAGCGTGTGCCCGACTGACCATTATAGAAAAGTGATACTTCGGTACGCATGAAATTAGCATAAGACTTACCATAAGATAATGCTCCCACAATGCGATGACCTAAATCAAAGTCAGAATACGTTAGAGGTAAATTATTTCTTCCCTGAACGTTTTCAATAAACCGCCACTGCGACGAATTTTGTGAAGATGTACCATCATTGATTGAGCGAGATGTACCATAAGTATACGCCAGACTGCTAAACAATCCATTGGCGAAAGGCTTTTGTAACTGCCCAGTAATGCTCCAGGTATATCCCTGATTAGTATTGTAAGCCAATAGAACGTCAGTATATTCCCGAGTGATATTTCCGCTGTAGTAAAGACGACTATCTGCTCCCTCAAATCGTTGGGTAGCAGGAACTTTATTGATATTCTGATAAACTACATTATTTGTTGTTTTGGTATACAACCCTTCTAGTGTACCTACAATTCCGTAGCCTAAATCCTGATCAATTGCCAAACTAGCTCGTAGTACTTGTGGAAGACGAAAGTCTTCGGCAAATAAGTCTATCTGTCCGCCAGCCACATCTTCTCCTCCGAAATCAGATCGCTCGTACTGTTGATTGATATCTGGGCGAAATTCCAAAGGATCACCGTTAGGTAGGGTAATTGGTACAGCAACGCCATTTTCATCACGAGGGCGCTCACGTACTTCGCTCAGTACTACACCACTGTTGGTAAATGAGCCTCCCAACCAAACAAATGGCAAACGACTGGTAAACAATCCTATTCCACCCCGCACTTGAGTGGATCGGTCTCCCTTTACATCCCAGTTGAAACCAAAGCGAGGAGAGAACATCACGTTAGTTGCTGGAAGTTGCCCAGCCTGAGCTCCTCGGATATCATACTGCTGGGCTAGTTCAGGCAGTACATTATTGTTGAAGTTATCATCAGCCACTGGTTTGTCAGAGAATACCGGAATATCTATACGCAAACCACCTGTGAGTTTAAGGCCGTTAGTAGGATACCACTCATCTTGTAAGTAAAATCCTAGTTGGTAGGCATTAAAGCTAGCCGCAGCAGCTGAGCCATCACCGGTGATGTTATCAAGTAATGAATATTGACGGCGGTATTCGGTAGGTGCTGTATCATTAACAAAGTCCTCGATAGTACGATAAGTATACTCACCGTAATTGCGACGAATGAACAGGTTATAAATAGAATAAAACTCGTTGTGAGTCCCGATGGTAACAGTATGCGCTCCTTTGAACCAAGAGAAGTTATTAGTAATAGTGAAAACATCCTGATCTAATTGGTTACCAGTAGAAAATCGCTCACTACCTGCCCGAATATTACCAGTACGGATGAAGATATTGGGGAAATCCTGTCCTATCGGATCACGGTCATCACGTACCGTGGTGTAACCTATAATTAGATTATTTGCAAAGCTATTACTGAATCGGCTGTTAAGTTCTAGCGCTGTAGAGTTGGTAGTACTTGGGAAAAACACCCCCCCGTTAGCAAAGTTTATTCCATTACTATTTGAGTTACTAGGTGCTGTGCTTTCACCGTAGGTATAACTATGCCGCACTGCCAACTTATGGTTTTGGTTAATGTTCCAGTCTAGACGAGCGAAAATTTTGTCACTACGGATTTCGTCTGTCACATTCTCAAAGCCTCCTGGTTCGTAGTTGTACTGATTTCGCAATTGATTAGCGAAACTCTCAACACTAGCCCGACTTACTAGCTCATTGTTATACTCAGAAAAGTCAAAAGGAGCAGGAGTTTCCCGGCGCTCAATTTCTCCGTTTACAAAAAAGAATAATTTATTTTTAACAAGTGGGCCGCCTAAACGAAAACCAGTAACGTTAGCACTAAAATCGGCTAACCTTTCTCGCTCTACATTTGGATCATCAGATGCCCGTCGTCCGGCTAATCGCTCATTTCTGGTCAAGAAATAGGCTGAACCTTCAAATTCGTTGGTTCCGCTGCGAGTAACAGCATTAATACCACCTCCGGCAAATCCACCTAACTTCACATCGTAGGGGGCAACTACTACCTGGATTTCATCAATAGCATCTAAGCTAATGGGTGAGATGTTTGTTTGTCCACCGTTAGTACCACTAGCTGCCAAACCGAATACATCATTATTAACAGCACCATCGATATAAATAGCATTGAAACGGTTGTTTACCCCAGCTATACTGATACCACCATTAGTTAAATTAGCCTGAGGGGTTAGGCGAGTAAAATCGTTAAGATCACGCTGAATGGTAGGTAAGCTCTGAATCTGCTCGGTAGTCACCCTAGTATCAGCACCAGTGCGTTCGCCATTAAGAATTTCATCCCGCTTCCCTAGCACTAATACATCTTCTAATTGAATATCACTCTCTCGGGAGGTAAAATCAATACTATATGTTTGCCCCAGGGATAATGTAATATTATCTTTTACTTGATCGTCATATCCTACAAAAGATGCAGTAACCTGATAAGGTCCACCTACTCTTACGTTAGGCAGAGAGAATCTGCCGTCTACTCCAGTCGCAGTACCATAGGAAGTACCTGAAGGCTTATGGATTGCCCGTATAGTTGCTCCGGGTAATGGTTCGCCATTCTCATCTCCTACTACTCCTACAATTGTGCTAGTCGTAGAACCCTGAGCAAGTAGCTCAGAGAGACTGCCCATAAAGGCGATAGCTACGAATAACGAAATAAGTAAATTACTCTTCATAGATTAGATTTTTTAGTGAAATTTTTTTGGCTGCAAAAGTACAACTTCAATACTATTCTTACCTACTAATTGTTATTTACATAATCATTAATTTGCCCTTAATTTCTTAACATTTAGTTAATATCACTTGAAACAATTCCTTGACTTATGACATAAAGACTAACTATTAACAAGGTGCTATTACATAGAAAAAGCCTGATTTCTTACGAAAATCAGGCTTTTTCAAAAGTAGTTTTTTTAAACATTAAGGAAGTTCAATTTTATAGGCTTGATTAGCGAGTGTACTCGTCACTATCGAGTCATTAATAGGATTTAAATTCATAACTTCTTGAAGAAAGGTATCTGTTTCCCTCAAAACCCCTTGCCAGTCGGCGGAACGGACGTAAGAAGCAATTACATGATTACCCGCTTCGGGAAAGGCCACAGATCGTTTTAGATTTTCAGGTGTACCTAATTTTTCAAACATAGTATGCATCGCTTCTACGGATACCACATCATCCTGTTCTTCTTCACTTTTATAGTAGTAACCCAAGAACACTGGACACTTTATTTTCTGAAATGTCTCTTCTACCATCGTTTCTTCTACCAGACCTGCCAATGCTGCGTAGCCTTCAATGTAGTAAGTTCTTGACCAATACTGCCGAGTAAGCCCTTCACGCTCCTCAACTACGTGGTCATCACCTACCATCATTTCCATCAATTGCATCCCCCAAGGGCGATTTAGTAAGTATAGTTGCTCATCTTTAGGCGCAATAATAGGCGAATACAGTATTAATCCGTTAATGTCAGGATTTTCAGCAGTGATGTAGAGCCCCAGTGCCCCTCCAGTAGAAGTGCCTATAACGATCACCTTTTCGCCTAATGATTTGCTAATTGCTACTGCTTCTTTAGCCGATTCTAACAGGTTTTCGGCAGTCATAGATTTAAATGCACTATCTGACTCGATACCCTGCTCCTTGAGGCGAGACAGGTACAGATTACAACCGTATTTCTGAGCTAAAGTGGTATGTACAGGGGCACCTTCGCCCTGGCTTGCTCCAAAACCATGAAGATACACAATACTGTAAGGCGTTTTCTGCTTAGTGCTATCAGCCCACACAATGCGAGCTTCATTATCCTCCTTTACAAGCAGATTCTGTGATTCGGTCTGGTTAATTTGCTGCTCCAGCGAAACCAGATTAGTAGTTGCTTCGGGAAGTTGACCAGTTAGACTGCCATGATTAGGACGGGGGCCAATTACTATCACGATAGACAAAACTAGCACTACGCCTATCATCCAGCTAAGAAATTTTTTCATATCAACCGTAAATTTGCCGTAAATCTAAACTATTTTTTCTGTCGGTGCTTCTGCATCCAAAGGAAGCTCTAATTTTTAGCATGGCAACAGTTAGCATTATCATCCCTACGTTGAATGAAGAGAAATATTTATCCAGTACTTTAGAATGTTTGATGCAACTGAAACCACCTGCTCATGAAATCATCATTATTGATGGCACTAGCCAGGATTATACTCAACAAATAGCCTGTAGCTATCCGGTTATTTTCAAAACGTCTGCTAAAGCCCAACGATCTGTTCAAATGAATCTAGGAGCAGAGATAGCAGGTGGTGAGTTACTCTGTTTCCTTCACGCTGATACCTTAGTACCTCTAAATCTAGTTGAACGAGTTCGTTTTACTCTTTTAGATGAGCAAATTGCTCTAGGTGGGTTTATTTCACTTATGAAGGGCAATCGGACCCGTTGGCTAACTACTTCCCTAAATTTCATCAAAACCTACCTGGCGCCTTTCCTCTATCGCCCCGACCGATTTTTCTTTCACCATCTACGGCTACTTTTCGGCGACCAGGCCATGTTTTGCCGACAGACAGACTTTTTCCACTGTGGTGGTTTCAATGACAACCTTCCTATTATGGAAGAAGCTGATTTATGTATAAAGATGAATCGAGTCGGGAAAATTAAGCAGATTAATCAGACTGTGATATCCTCCGACCGACGTCTGGCTCACTGGGGCTTATGGAAAGCTCACTTTATCTGGTTTAGCATTTGCGCACTCTGGGCACTACGAGTGTCACCAATATGGCTCAAAAAATTTTATACCGAAATCCGGTAGTTGAAAGTCATAAGACCAAATTTAATTGGGAATGACAATAAAAACTTAATAAAAAGCCTATCCATTTGTGGAAAATGTTTTAGATTAACCACACAATTCTAACCTTAATTTTATTTTTCTCATGAAACAACCCTTTACTTTCTACAAACTCAGCTTAGCCTTACTTTTTCTTGGGCTACCGATGCTGGTAACTGCCCAGAAGGTAGTTACCCTTGACAATTATGTAGTAACCCCTCATTCAGCATCTTCCAAAGTTGGAAATGATTTGATTGAAATGGCCGAGCGTTCTATGACTAATGCTCGTCAAAACTCTACTGCTAAGCCTTATGATTACCCCGATGAACTTAAGACCCGCGGTGAGTATATACTGATTGAAGCTGCTGCTAAAAAAGGAAAAGGCGCAAAATTACTGGCTAAACTTGAAAAAGAAGTTGGCCTTAAAGATGGTATCGTATACAAACATATTGTATCAGGGAAAGTGCCGGCTGCTAATATCAAAGACTTAGAATCAATCGCTGGACTACAATTTGCCCGTCCGGCTTACCGGCCTCAAACGAAAGTAGGAGCCGTAACTAGTCGAGGTGATATTGTTATGAAGACTGACGAGGCTCGTAATGATTTTGGGGTTGACGGTAGCGGACAGAAAATCGGTATTCTCTCCGATAGCTACAATGCATTAGGCGGCGCAGTTGATGGAGTTATCTCGGGTGATTTACCTCCCGGAGTAGAAATTCTTGATGACTTACCTCCCGGTGCGGGTTCTGATGAAGGCCGGGCGATGGCAGAGATTATCCACGACATTGCCCCTGGTGCTGACTTAGCCTTTCATACCGCATTCACCGGACAAGCCGAATTTGCTCAGGGTATTATCGATTTGGCTGATGCTGGTTGTGGCGTTATTGTAGATGATGTTGGGTACTTTGCTGAACCTTTTTTCCAGGATGGTATTATCTCTCAAGCTGTAGACATAGTTTCTAAACGCGGCATTACATACCTTTCATCTGCTGGAAATGGCGCGCAAGATTCTTACGAAAAAGCTTTTAATAATACAGGCTTTCAATTAGCCGATAGTGAAGGAAATATTTTAGGTTTCCCGCATAACTTTGGAAGTGGTGATTTTTTCCAACGCTATATTGTACCTCCGGGAGGGTCATTAATCTTATCTCTACAATGGTCAGACCCCTACTTCTCAGCAAGTGGACGAAACGGCGCTGAAACTGATCTAGATCTATACCTTTTCTTTCCTCAGTTTAATGATGCTTTTGTATCCAATGATGAAAATATCGGTGGTGATCCCATTGAAATTACCGGAGTTACAAATATATCAACCGACACCGATCTAGAAGTAGATGTTCTCATCACTAAGTTTGCGGGTCCTGACCCAGACTTAATCAAATACATTAATTTTGGTGATTTTATTCAGGTGCCAGAATTTGCCGAAGATACTCAAGCCCCGACCATTTACGGTCACTCTAATGCCGGAAGAGGTATTGCTGTTGGAGCTACTGCTTGGTTTAACACTCCCCGATTCAACGAAAACCTATCTCTCCCCCGTATCAACGGGTTTTCTTCTAAGGGTGGTATTCCAATTCTATTTAGAGCTAATGGGGAAGCGAGAAGCCCCCAGATTCGTCATAAGCCAGATATTGTAGGACCTGATGGGGTAAATACTACCTTCTTCGCCCGAGACTTATCTTTTCCAGTTCCTGGTACTGATGAACCAGACGGCTTTGGCAACTTTTTCGGTACGTCAGCTTCGGCCCCTCATGTTGCTGCATTGGTATCCCTAATAAAGCAACTATCTAATAATAGCATCAGTCGCTCCAAAATAAAAGGAATTTTGGGATCTACTGCTTTGGATATGGATGACCCCACTACGGAAGGCTTTGATCGTGGCTTTGACTTTAAAACCGGGGCTGGGTTTGTAGATGCTAAAAAAGCATTACTAAAAGCTTCTAACCAGCCTATTCCGATGGCGGCTGTCCGCCCGGTACTAGAAACAATTGCTTATGACGAGAGTTCCGGAAATTACCGCGCATTATTTGGGTATTTGAGTGAGAATAGTGTTCCGGTATTTATTCCGATTGGAGAAAATAATAAGCTAGTGCCTGGCGATGATTTAGGTCAGCCAGAAGAGTTTATACCGGGGCGCCAAGCGGCGGTATTTGAAGTTGAACTAGAGCCAGGTGAAACCGTAGTTTGGAGCCTTAAAGGTCCTGATGGGAAGACGAGAACTGCCACGGCAACTGCTCCTTCTGATGAAGTTGCTACTCGTTTTGATAATACCATTAATAAATCTGAGTCATCTATTGGCAATAATCTAGCAGATGTATTGCCTGGTACTTATGTATATCCAAACCCAACTTCTGGGCGAGTATTCCTCGAGGTAATTGACACCCCAGAAACTCCTATTCGGGTTGATGTATTCAATGCAGTAGGCCAATCTATATATCAGACCGAAGGAAGCGAATTTATTCGTGAAACAGTAGACTTAAGTGCGTTCGGTCGGGGATTATATGTGGTTCGTACCAAGGCAGGTGCTAAGCTTACTACCCGTAAGATTGTTGTAGAGTAACTCGCTTAAGAGCTAAACCATACGCAAAAAATGAAGCGGAGGAAAATAACCTCCGCTTTTTTATTCGAAAAACCAGAGCTTTATAGCCATAGCAACTACTGCAACCACTAAGATTATCATCACCGACCGATCTCCTTTTTCTACTGACCAGCGGCTGGCAACCCAGGCACCGCTGGAATTTCCAATAGCCAACAAACTACCGTACAGCCAATTTATCGTTCCTTCTAGGATAAAAACTACTAGAGCGGCCGAAGTATAAATTAGTACTACTAATACTTTAGCACTATTAGTCTTCACTAACGAGAAACGATTTACTGAGGTAAGCACCATTATAATTAGAAAACCGACTCCAGCCTGAATAAAGCCGCCCCAAATTCCCACGAAAAAGAATAAGATAATACTGATTATTTGGTGCTTTTCATCCATTCGCTCCAAAAGCTCTACCCCTTTCTTATGGGTAGATTTTCTAACAATGAATACTACCACCACGATCATAATGATCGCTAATAACTTATTGAATAAGTCTTCAGGAATATCGACGGCGATTTTTGCCCCAATCACTGCGCCAACTAAAGCAGATAGCCCTAACCATAAGCTAAACGGAAAAGCTGATACGCCTTTACTTTTAAAACCTAGTGCCCCAAAGATATTTTGGGAGAATATAGCAACCCGATTAGAAGCATTGGCTACTGCTGGTGGAAGTCCCAGAAAAATTAAGATCGGTAAACTAACTAATGAACCACCTCCTGCTACGGTATTGATAAAACCCGCAGCAAAACCTGCCCCCAGAACCAGCAAAATATCGGTCAACTCCATTAGCGAGGTAGATAGCTCGCCTGATGCAGATCGCGGATAGAGCGAATCGGTTGATTAGGATTAAGATAGCGCGCCAGATGCTGGTAAACCTTCGCGCGTACCTCCTTGGCTTTTTGTGAATCAATACGGTCGAAAGAGTGCCCCCCCGGAATGTCTTCGTAAATCTCATACTCAAACTCTTTGTCTTCTGCCTTCAATGATTTTATTAGATGTTCTACTTCAAAGACATTCACATCCCCATCGTTGGTGTTAGTATGAATTAGCAGAGGTGTTTGTAGTTTATAGGCGTTCCAAACGGGCGAACGACGGCGGTACTCCTCTACGTCTTCGTAGGCTGATTTACCAATGTGGTAATCCGCCGAATATAGGTCGCGGTAGCCTTGAGTTTTGTAACCCATCCGGGCAATCAGGTCACTTACGGGTACACCTGCGTAGGCTACCTGGTAATCTTTAGGATGTTCAAAAATGTTGTGTAATGTAATTAATCCGCCATGACTCCACCCTAGAATACCTACTCGATTCTTATCTATAAAATCATAATTCTCTAGCATATAATTACGACTGGCGTAAGTATCTTCCACCTCCAGTCCGCCGTAGTCAATCAACTCGTAGAAACCTTTACCGTAGCCAGTACTACCGCGGTATTCTGGAGCCACTACAACGTACTGCTGAGCCATTAGTTCCCGAAGTATATGGCGATAGAACGTATTAAAGTTGCTGTGTACGCCCCCGTGGGGTAATACCAGTAAGGGATGCTTTTTGCTTAGGTCAATACCACTAGGAATAAAGACATATGCACTAAAACGAACCGGATTTTTGGCTCCCTGCCCGGTAGGGTTTTCAATTACGCGAGGTGGAGGTCCCGTTAGCGTAACTTTGTCAATAAATGCGTACTTACCCACTTCCTGTTCCCAGGCCAGGTCATCAATAGCTTTGTTTAAGCGGCTAAAAGAATGGCGTAGGTCTCGTACGGTCTCCTGCAATTCCTGAACCTGCGTGGCTAAATCAGCATTAGAATCAGACTGAGCGAAAAGGAAGTGGGTAGTGTAGAAAAAGAGCGAAAGAAATAAAAAACGTATTAGTATCATAGGGCAAGGCTAGGACTTTTGGGGCTAAAATAAAAGAATTTGCCTAACCCACCTATGAATGAAAAAAATTATACGCTTTGAGTAGCATTCAGAAGCTTACCCTCTTCAGTATAGTATAGTGTTACTGCGCTATTTTCATCTTCCATTAGCAATTCATACAAAATGACTGATGAAGAGATGGCATTATCAATTTGCAAACGACGCATATCGCGTTTGTTGAGCACTCTGGCACGGGTAATAGTTAAATGTTGGTAATCTCCTTGATCTAAGGCATATAAAATGCTTTGAGGCAACTCCATCTCCATAATGATAGCAGGCTCATCAGCAGGTTCGTGAATAAACATCTCCTGATTTTCCTGCATTTCTTCCATCCATATCTCATCCTGTGCCTGGGAAGCACTCCAAGAGAGTACACTTAAGGTGATGATTGCCAATAGTTTTCTCATAGCTGATGGTTTTACGCTTAAACATTACAAAGAATCATACCATAGCCTGGAAAGTATAAAGAGCTGATAATAAGCATCTTACATATATTACTATTCTAATAATTAATTGATTTCGAGGACTGATTGAACAAGTTGGGGAATTATTCCCCACTTTAGAATAGTAATTTATTTTTTGTGCTTCGGAGTGAGCTACTTTCTTACATTCAACAGTTTGCTATTAAAATAGTATTGCATGTATCATTACGCTCGGAAAAATTAACACAAAGAAGCTAGACATTTCTTTCTAAAGCCTAACCTTGCGTTCAATGATTCAAGCAGTTTACTGCCTTTATGGCAATACAGCCTCTGGTCAGTATAATCGGTCATCGGGTACAACTTCAGCTAGCGAATTTCGTACCCATATCTAGTAAAAACTTAATATAACTACATAACTTATGGAATTACGACTCGGTGATACTGCCCCTAATTTTCAGGCTCAAACCAGCCAGGGCGAAATTGACTTTTATGATTATTTAGGCGACGGTTGGGGAGTACTTTTTTCTCACCCAGCTGATTACACTCCAGTTTGTACTACCGAACTAGGTCGTACTGCTCAACTAAAGGACGAGTTTGCCCAACGCAACACTAAAGTAATGGCTCTTAGTGTGGATGATCTTGATTCGCACAAGGGGTGGATCAATGACATTAACGAAACGCAAAACACCACCGTAAACTTTCCGATTATTGCTGACCCTGACCGTAAGGTGGCCGAGTTATACGGGATGATGCACCCCAATGCCTCGGATAGTATGACGGTACGCTCGGTTTATATCGTTAGCCCGGATAAGAAAATCAAACTAATGCTGACCTATCCAGCTTCTACCGGACGAAACTTTAACGAAATACTTCGGGTAATTGACTCTCTACAACTAACTGCTAATTACAGTGTGGCAACTCCCGCTGATTGGAAAGAAGGCGAAGATGTAGTGATCGCCCCTGCCATCTCAGATGAAGAGATTCCCGAGCGTTTCCCTAAAGGCCACACGAAGATTAAGCCTTACCTAAGAACTACCCCGCAACCGAATAAGTAAATACGGAAACCGGAAAAGGAGAATGGAATACGGAAAGTATATATCGCTTAATCCGTTTTCCCTCCTCCGTACTCCTTTTTCCCTAAACTCATAGCAAATAAAAAAGTATATGAAACAAGCAACATTTGGATCAGGCTGCTTTTGGTGTACTGAAGCCGTTTTTCAGGATGTAGAAGGAATAGAATCGGTAGTATCGGGCTACTCAGGTGGACACATCAAGAACCCTGCCTATCGGGAAGTATGTAGCGGGCGCACCGGGCATGCCGAAGTAGTGCAGATTACCTATGACCCAGCCGTGATTTCTTATGATGAGCTACTGGAGATCTTCTGGAAAACCCATGACCCTACTACCCTGAACCGACAGGGAGCGGATGTAGGTACGCAATACCGTTCAGTAGTGTATTACCACGACGAAGAACAAAAACAGTTAGCCGAAGCGTACAAGCAAAAGCTGAATGAGTCAGGAGCTTTTACTAACCCGATTGTAACAGAAATTAGCCCACTAGATACGTTTTATCCGGCCGAGGATTACCATCAGAATTACTATAAAAATAATCCCGAACAAGGCTACTGTTCGTTTGTGATCCGCCCCAAAGTGGATAAGTTCAAGCAAGTGTTTAGCAAAAAACTAAAGACAAATTAGATATTTACTAATATTTCCTCTAGAGTCTCAGGCTAAATTTTATTCGTCAATACTGAGACATTTCAAACAAAAAGAACTGAGCTTTAAGTCGTCTGTCTAATGTTAACATTAGAACCTTACGCCCTTTAGTAATGAAATGCTCGTCAATCCTAACCCATTCACTGACCGATTAAATCTTACTATGAGTGCTGAAGGGAAATCTAATATCTCTGTGCATGATATATCAGGTAGATTAATCTGCCGCAAAGAATACTTTCGTATTCTTAGTGAGGGAATAGATATGGCTAATCAACCGGCGGGTATCTATATGCTTAAGTTAACTAATCAATCAGGAACACAGGTCAGAAAAATAGTTAAAGAGTAATACTCTTGCACTCTTTCGGTTCACCGAAAATTAGCGCCTAGCACAGGAAGTTAAAACGAAAAAGCAGCTCGCAAGCTGCTTTTTTCATACTATTTTTACTTTTTTATAGATTATACGTAAGAGTTAAAGAGAATGAGATACCGCGGGTGAATGATTCAAAGACAGGCTGCCCATTGAAATCATACGCTTGCTCAAAAGCGGGATTCAATAAGTTCTCAGCTTTAAACCCAACTGCATAATTATCACTAAGGCGCTTTCTCGAAGTGAAGTTCAGTATTGGACGAGGTTGGTCGTACACGTCGGGGTCTAAAGCTCCAGTTGCAAAAGCTAAGCGTTCTCCCCAGACATTAAAAGAAAGTGAGTTTTCCCACTCCAGAAGGTCGTTGTTGTAAAACAAAGCTACATTTATGATATACGGAGACTGTCCTTGAAACGGACGGGTATCATCTAGATTAGGACGGTCTGACTGCCGGATTGCTTCTAGCTCCTGTTCTGTTCGGTCAGCCTCAGAGAAGATATAGCTGGCGTTGACTGAGAAACGGACATTCTCCAGTACAGGAGAAATAAAATCTAATGACTTCCTAAATTCAACTTCGGCACCTGCTACCAATCCACTTTCTACATTTACCGGTCGGATTTCAGGGGTAGAAGTGGTGGGAGTAAGTTGGAGGACAATCGGCTGATCAAAGCTTTTATAGTATGCACTCACGGCAAATAGCTCGCCCGGCCGGGGATAGATTTCGTACCGCAAATCATAGTTTTGAATCAGCGTTCGGTCTAAGTCAGTATTACCCGTAAAAATTGGAATAGAAATACCACTAAACGACGTAAATGGTGAAATCTCCCGTAAGTTAGGTCGAGCCAATGTCTGACTTCCGGCTAAACGCACGTTAGAATTATCGTTAATTTTGTAGATTAGATTCAGAGCTGGCAGTACGTCTGTTGCTTGAATTTCGCCTGTCTCGCCATCGGAAGCTTCCGAGAAAAAATCAGTTGTCTCTACTCGGGCACCAGCAATCGCTTTTAAGCGCTCAGTTAAATTATAAGACGCCATTAGGTAGGCTCCGATAATAGTTTCCTCTCCGGTGTAGATGTTTCCGGGACGAGTTTGATCGGCATAGAAGTTACCAGCACCAAAGGCTCCAGTGCCCGTACTTTCGGGGGTGTTCACAATACCGAAGTTGGATAAAGCAAAGAAGTCAGATACATCACCATCCTCCCCTGCCTCACTAAAAGTTACAAAGTCTGGGTTTAGACGATCTTGACTTTGACCTACTAGCGAAATGAAGTCTTCGCGGAAATCGCGCTGCTTATTGGAGTACGATCCGCCAAACTTAATTATATTATCTGTCTCTTCGGACGAGAGCGGGATCGTAATATCTAGTTTTCCATTAATCTGATCATCTTGTAAGTCACGGAAAATCCGAGATGGTAAAATGCCAATTTCCGATTGGTTGAGTGAGTATCCTAAATTACCACTGGGTATACCAAAACCTGTCAGACGAATGTCTGGTTCTTCTTGGGTAGAGGTAGCGTAACCGACTGTCCAATCTAGCTTAGCTCCATTGAGTAAATCTGCAAAAAAGTGCTTTCCCCGAAGTTGGGTGTTATTCAGCTCTCTTTCCTGAAAAGTAACTAAGCGATCTTCAAAGTTGGAGCCACCTCGGAATGATTGCCAGAAACCACGATAAGTACGAGCAGAAACCTGATTATCATGGTTGTATAGATGCTCTAACGTAATTTCCTGATTGGGAGATAGCTGGTAAGAAACACTTAAGATACCGCCTAGCTGCGTGTTTTCGTCTCCGTTCACCACACTGTATCGCTGTTCATTAATAAGCTGATCTACCCCACCGTCAAAGAATAAACCGTACCGACCGTCATCATAAAAGGTGTATCCTTTTCCGTAGCTGATGGCAGCACTATACCCTAAATTTTTACCGAATACTGTTGTGCGACTTCCTATTGAGAAATCAGCTCCGTAGTTAAGTGGTACTGAGCTTTGCGTGGCTAAGAATGGAGTATCAAATGCCCGAGCCGTTTGATTCAAAATATTTCTTTCCTCTTCATTGGCCGGACTGCGAGCAGCTCGCTCTAGGCCGTTTGCCTGAGAGGCACTAGAAATCTGATCCCTAAACTGGGTGAAATCCTCTGGTAAAGCTCGGGTTCCATCGTCGTACCCTAACCAATCTGTTTCTCCTTGAGTGCCGTCTGTTAAAAAATTATCGATGAATGATGATTGCGTATTATAGGTTGCTGATACTCCAAAGTTTAAAAAGAATTCTTCAGGTAGTGATTTGGTAGTGATGTCTACTTTTCCCCCGGTGAAGTTACCCGGTTGGTCGGGGGTATACGTTTTAACAGTCACAATATTTTCTACTACATCAGATGGTATTAAATCCAGACTAGAACTATTGCGATAAGGATCAGTACTAGGTAATGTTACCCCATTGAGTTGCGATATGGAGTATCGATCACCTAATCCGCGCATTACTACATACTTACCCTCTTCAATAGAAGCTCCCGTTACCTGTGTCATAGATTCGGCAGCGTTAGCCGTACCTAGTTGAGCAATTTCTTTAGCGGAGATACCGTCCTGCACAGCTAAGGCATTTTTTTGTATTTTAAGTAAGGCTACGTCGTTATCCTTTATAGCTTGAGCAGTAACGACAATCTCCTCTAGCTGCGTATTTTCTTCTGCCAAAGCGAAATCAAGGGTCTGGTTCTCACCTTCGATTACCACTACCCCCTCCACTTTTTGAGTAGCATAGGAAACGTAGCTAATCATGAGCGTATACGTTCCAGCATCTAGCTTTAGTTGATAGTTTCCGCTTATATCGGTCACTGTTCCAGTTCCAGTACCTTCCACCTGGACGGTAGCTCCAATAAGCTCTTCACCAGATTGAGTATCTACTATCTGACCGCTTACCGTACCTTGGGCTAATGCCAAAGAGCACCCTAGGGCCAACATCAGGATAAGAGAAATTGAAAATCGGTAGAAAAATAGCTTCATGCTTAAATAATTTGGTAAGGTTTAGCGACACAAATATGCAAAAAAGGAAGCCTACTGGCCTCCTTTTCTACTAAAATTCTTATATATCCTATACTACTCAAACAAGATACCTAGCTGAGAGAGAGTAGACCATCCAGATAACCAAGTAGCTTCACCTGGGACAAAGGCACCTCGGTAGTCGACTTGCATCATACCTTCTGGCACAGTTGTAGTAGCTTCGGTAGCCGCAGCTGGACGAGGGTCTAATCCACCATCAGTAGTACGGCTAATGCTGGTTACAACCGAAGCAGCAGAATAATTATTAGCATTATCGGTCAATTCCGAGACAACATCCTCTGATTCTCCTTCAAACGTTTCATCTTCTGCAGTGTCAGGGTCATCACTAATGGAAGTAGCTTGTACTAAGCTCGCCAAGTCAGTTGCTCCGCCAAACTGCGCCCAAGTGTTATTCAGAATTTCTATTTGGAATCCATCAGCAGCAGTGGTAAGGCGAGCGTAGGAGTCTATATTGCTGTCAATATCCTCTACCTGAATACCAATGCCAGGGAAATCTTCAATAATAGAGTTTCCTAGTTTACCAGCAAAAGCATCACGCATGATTAAAGCTCGCTGAGCACCAGTTGAAGATTGTCCAGGACCAATGAAAGTGGCATTGTAGATATTAGGAGCTGCAAACAGAGCAGCATCATCTGGAATAGCACCATCCCACTCACCTGCTTGGTCGTATACGGTTTCGTCACCATCTAGCTGAAGCACAAAGGCAAACTGAATATTACCTCGATATCCTTCGTCAAAGTCAAACGCATCATCGGTAGCAAATGCTACACTAGCGTAGTTAATATTTACTGTCCCACCAAAGATCTCAATACCGTCGTCGTTACTTGAGTAGACATCAATGTGATTGATTGTAGTTCCGCTACCTACACCACCTAGAGTTAAGCCTTGAATCTCACTATTGGGAGCAATACCTACTCCAGTATACCGGATCGATACGTACTCTAATATACCAGAATTATCGGCCGGATCAGAACCACCGTATACTGCTCGATTTTCATTAGAATCAACTCCTTCAATTGAAATATTAGAAGTCACGCCTCCTTTTTCTGCCGGAGCATTACCTAAAATGATGATACCACCCCAAGCACCCCAGTCGGTAGGTAGCAACGTAGCACCTACTGTATCGGCTTCAGCAGTAAAGATGATTGGATCAACAGCAGTACCCTCCGCATTAATCGTTGACCCTTGCGTAACAATTAGTGCTGAGGTGTTATCCGTTCCAGTCTCTTCAGTAAAGCGGATGGTAGTACCTGCTTCAATATTCAAAGTAGCACCGTCCTCAACGTATACCAGACCTGTAAGGTAATAATCATTATCAGCTGTCCAGTTATAAGTCTCGCCAGGAGCCAAATCAGCATCAGTGATGTCCACTCGGGTGTTGGGGCCTGCGGGGGTAGCAGTAAGATTAATCACTGAGTCAATAATATGAACGACACCATTGTCAACGATAATATCTGCTTGTACTACTTGAGCACCATTTACAAAAACGTTATCTCCTTCGGTAGACACCCCAATCATAGCACCACTAGTTCCAGCAGTTGCTAATGAATCAGTAGCTGCAATTACTTCAGCAGCACCCAGAGAGTCAGCTACCACGTGGGATAGCAGTATCTCCGCCAAACCATCAGTACCTACTGCGGCAACCACTCCGTTTAGATCACCAGCTTCTAGTGCCTCAACAAGTGCGGTAAAAGCAGCGTTGTTAGGAGCAAATAGGGTGAATGGCCCATCACCACCAAGAACAGTTGCTAAATCGCCATCAGCAGCCAACACAGCAGCTTCTAATGAACTTAGATCATCCAGAGCTACAACCGTATCAGTAACTGTAGTTACACCTGGCGTGGTAGTAACTTCCGTTACTTCAAAGTCAGAACCAGCAGAAGTCTCACCGCCAGCGGTTACGGTTACACTTACTGTTCCGGCAGAAAGTCCAGTAGGAACAGTAGTAGTAATAGAGGTAGCTGAAGATGTTCCTACGGTAGCCGAGGTACCACCAAAGCTTACTGAGGGCGAATCGCCAAAGTTAGTGCCAGCTATGGTTACCGAAGTACCAACCGGACCGCTACTAGGGGTAATTGAACTGATAGTGGGGGTTTCTGCCGGAGGTGGGGTATCGTCGTCCTCATCACAGGCAATAAAAAGAGTCGCAAAAAGTCCCAGCATCGCTAGGAGCGAGAAAGATAATTTCTTCATACGTAAAATTCTTAAGATTAGATTAATTAAACAGTTTCGTAGTAGATTTATGAATTACTCCGCAAAAGTGACTATTGTATATTAACCTGTGAAGAACCTAATGTTAATTTATCGTTAACAAAGTTATATTAATGTTATCGAATTGTTAAGAATACGGATTACTGCAGCATTTAACAGCTATTCTGATAAACAGCGAGTTAGTGGACGATTGTTTAAATGATGGCATGAGAGGAAGGATTAAGCTTTAGGTATTAAAACAGCGGACAGATGAACATCGGTAGTAACGCTTTTCTCGATTTTCGTCATTGTCCCTTATCACCTTTCAATTGTCCACTGCTATTGATTAATCGGTACCTTCTGAAGAATAGTTTTAATAATGTCGCTCGTTTTCACTCCATCGGCTTCAGCTTCATAATTTAGAAGAATACGGTGGTTAAATACGTCATTAGCTACTTCTTTAATATCTTCGGGCAACACATAATCGCGCTGATCAAAGAAGGCGATGGCTTTGGCAGCAATATTCAGATTGATACTGGCCCGAGGCGATACTCCGAATTGAATATAGTTTGCTAAATCATTCATTCCGTAAGCTTCGGGGTTACGGGTAGCAAAAACCAGCTCAATAATATATTTTTCCAACGATTCAGAGACACTCACTGCATTAATCTCGTTTCGTATTGAAAAAATGTCATCTTTAGTAAGTACTGAAGCCACCTCCCCACTAAATGAAAGATTTGCCATCCGTCGCATTACTTCTAGTTCATTTTCTTTGGTAGGGTAATCTACGTACACTTTCATCATGAAGCGGTCTACTTGAGCTTCAGGTAGCGGATAAGTTCCTTCTTGATCCACTGGGTTTTGTGTTGCCAATACTAAGAATGGACGATCCAGCGGATAGGTAGTCTCGCCAATAGTCACTTGCTTTTCCTGCATGGCTTCCAGTAGAGCTGACTGTACTTTGGCAGGAGAACGGTTTACCTCATCAGCCAAAATCAGATTAGCAAAGATTGGCCCTTTCTTCACCTCAAAGTTGGAGTTTTGCTGATTATAAATCATCGTTCCGATCAAATCCGCCGGAAGCAGATCAGGAGTAAACTGAATACGCTTAAAGTCCAAATGCAGAACCTGAGCTAAGGTATTGACTGTGAGTGTTTTAGCTAATCCAGGAACCCCTTCTAATAGAATATGTCCGTTAGTAAATAAGCCAATGAGCAATCGGTTGACCATGTACTCTTGCCCAACCACTACTTTCCCAACCTCGTGGAAAACCTGATGAATTTTATCTTGATGCTGTTTTTTTACTGATTCGTCAATTGCCTGATCCATATATGAAGATTGAAGATTACAAATTGAAAAATTGTGTTGCTGATTGTTAAATTGTTCAATAGCGACCGTCGCGCGGCTCAATTGTCATTGATGCTAGAGGTTAGATTTTAGATAAAGATCTTTCACTTTTCAATTATCCATTGTCAATTGCTAACGGCGCCCGGTTCATTGCACATTGCTAACTGCCCTATCTGTTTTCTGCTGGCGGGTAGCCACCAAATCAATGGCTAAAACCACCCCGGCTCCAATTATCATAAATAGTATAGCCTGACCAAGATACGGAGTTTGTCCGGTAACCTGTTCATAGGCACTGGGTAATACATTTTCAGTGATAAATGGTACTTCTTCCCCCTTGCTATTCGTTCGGGTAGAAACTACTTCTTTCCAAGGCCAGATCTTATTTAGTGAACCAATCATGAATCCCGCTAGTAAGGCTATAGCAGTGTTATAGAAACGATCTAATAGCCAAGATATTAAGCGGGCAAAACTAAGCAGCCCTACTACGCAACCAGCACCAAAGACCGCAATAACCAACAAATTAAGTTCGGTTAAAGCAGTAACAATATATTCGTACTTACCTAGAATTAGTAAAATGAAGCTGCCAGAGATTCCGGGAAGGATCATAGCACAAATGGCAATAGCCCCTGATAAAAAGATGAACCACGTATCGGTAGGAGTTTGAGCAGGAGTTGCTACCGTAATAAAGTAAGCAATAGCAATTCCAACGACCCCAGCAATAATCACACTTCCACGCCAATGAGAAATATCTTTAGCAACGACGTAAGCGGCGATAATTACTAATCCAAAAAAGAACGACCAAAGCTGAATAGGGTACTCATCTAGTAAAAAATGAATAACCTTAGCCAGAGTTGCAATACTAAGCGCTATCCCGCTAAGCAATACCAATAAAAATGTGCCATCAATGTGCTTCCAAAGGGCTTGCCAACGGAACCTTAACGCGTACTGTAACGCATCCTTGTCGAAAGAGCTGATAGCATCTAGCAAACGTTCGTAGATTCCGGTAATAAATGCCAACGTACCTCCTGAGACTCCCGGAACTACATCAGCTCCCCCCATGGCTACTCCCTTCAGGAATAGCGGCCCATACTTTCTTAAATAATTCATCAGGAAGTCTGCTTATTCTCATCCAGGAAATGGGTAAATGTATCACCCCGTAAGCCAAGTCGGATGGTTTCCAGTGGAATAATTTCATTAGGTGCAATATTTCCTAAGTTCACGTTAGCTCCTAGCAATTTGATGAACCAAACCTGCTGCTCTTTTTGGGGCGCCTCCCAGATAATGCGTTCAAAAGGAATTTTAGTCAGAATTTCTTCTACTAGCCCTGAGCGCACTTCGCCGCTAGATCGGAACAACCCAACATTTCCTCCCTCCCGGGCTTCGCCAATTACCTTCCAGGCACCGGCTTCTAATTCGGCCTGCATGAGTTCAATCCACTTATAAGGGGGCATAATTTTGGCGGCATCCTTAGAGCCCACCTCAGAAAGTACAGTTACTTGCTGAGAAAGTTCCTGAATATAACGGAGCTTTTCATCGTGGGAAAGTTCAATAGAACCATCCGACACCTCAGCAAACGATAGTTTATACTTATCTAAAATTCGCCGATAGTCATCAAACTGGTCTCGGACAACAAACGCTTCAAATAAAGTACCACCAAAGTACACTGGAATATCCGCCTGATGGTAGGCTGTAATTTTTTCTTCTAACTGCGGGGTAACGAAGGAGGTAGCCCAACCTAGTTTTACTACATCCACGTAATTTCCAGCTACGCTAATAAAGTCTTCAACCTCTCGTAGGCTTAAGCCTTTATCCATTGCCATAGTATAGCCAGAGACCCGAGGTTTGGTAGTACGCTCGGGCACATTCTTAAGCGTATAATTCATTTAGGTTCGGTATTGATCAATGATCTTGAAAAGCGCCTTCTGTGTTTCTAACTTTGGGAAAAAATCGTATAGGATTTCGTGCTTATCAAAATCCAAAGTTAAAGCATTTTCCAGATAAATAAAGGCCTCTTTGTATTGACCATCGGAAATAAGATAGGCCGTAGTATAATACAGTAGATCAGGATTATCTGGTAACTCTTCCAGTCCGCTCATGGCTACTGAAACAGCCAATTCAAAGTTACTATGCTCAAAGTATAGGTATGACCAGTCCTGCCATATTTCCAGGCAAATGGGATTGAGTAAACTAGCTTCCTCATAAGCCTCACTACTTGAAGCAATATTACCTAATTTCCGCTCGGCTTCAGCTAGTGTATACCAATACAGATAATTCTTATCATTTAGCCGAAGAGCCTTTCGTAATGCATGACCTGCTTCCATCCACCGCTCCTGTAGGTATAGGCAACTCCCTAGCCCAAACCAAGCTTCATCATATTCTTCGTCTAGCTTAGTAGCTCTAGAATAAGAGCGTATTGCCCGGTTGTAGGATTGCATCTTCTCTAAAGCGGCACCCATACAGCAGTAGGTTTCTGCGTTACCACCTTCAATATCATGGGTTTTACGGTAGGCATTATATGCTTCCTTATACTGCTTGAGATTCATATAGGTGTTGCCCATATTAAAGTAGGCCGACCCAAACGTCTCGTCAATCAATATGGCATACTCGTAAGCCTGAATGGCTTCTTCAAAGCGTTCTAATTTATTGTAGACAATACCTAGATTATACCAGGCTTGCACTGAATACGGATCCTGATCAATAAATTGCTGGTAATACGCAAGGCTCCCCTCTAACTCCCCCGCCATATCTAAACAATAGGCTAACTCATACATGGCATCTTCGTGGTGCAAATTCCACTGCAATGCTAGTTTGTAATACTTTGCTGCCTGCCGATAATCTGCCACATGCTGAAGAGACAGCCCTATCTGGTAGTAGATCTCATCTTTCTCTTCACTCAACTCTGCTAACCGCTTCAGTTCTTCAATAGCTCCTTGGTGGTTTCCCATCCAAGACAGAATGTTGCTCCGAAGCATCAGAATATCATAATCGTTAGGCTGTAGGTTAGCGGCTCGGTCCAATATACTCAATGCCTCATCATATTGCTCTAAATGACTGAGGGTCTGTGCTTTATTGAATAGTAATTCGGCTGAGTAAGGATACTGGGCGATTCCCAGATTACAGGTTTTAAGGGCTTTTTTGTATTTTTCCTCGTCTAAATAATCCTCAATAACATCAATATATACATTCAAATCCAGAAAGTGAGCATCGTTATTTTTAAGCTGGTTTTCAAACCATCGTATCAAATCCTGCCCATCTTCACGGTTTCTGAAGTGCTCGCTCATATCGTCAGAGATTAGAAATCATTACTCCGTAGAAAAACTGATGTGGCTATGTTGTTCGTGGATAGGGATAAATATAGAAAATCCCCTACGCATGACCAACTATTTATTATCTGTTCTCTACTAAGGTAATGTCAGGTGTTTTTTTCTTCTTTTTTGAATAATTCTTCGCTACACCACTGAATTGTTTCATTCAGTGAACGAAATTCGATGCTCAGGGTTTCAACAGCCTTTTGGTTGTTATACGTATGCTTATTCCGGGCTACCTGGGCTAATTCATCGGTAACTAAGGGCTTTTGATGAGTTAATAATGTACGAACCCGATCTAGTCTACTCAACCACTTTATAGTTGATGCATTGATTTTTATACTAGGTGGACGTTTGCCTAAAGCGTCGGCCATCATATCAAACAATTGTTTATACGATACGCTTTCCGCACTGATAATATACCGCTCGCCGATGGTCTTTTGTTTAATTGTCCGCAAAGCTGCCTGGGCAACATCCCGAACGTCTACATAGTTTACCAAGCCAGTCGTATAAAAGCGTTTTTCTTCCTTAATATACTTAAAGAGCTGAGTGCTGCTCTTTTCCCAATCACCCGGTCCTAGCACTAATGAGGGGTTAAGGATTACAGCGGGCAACCCTTCCGCAATTCCTCGCCATATTTCTACTTCAGATAACCATTTACTTCGGGCATACCCTGTTAGTTGATCATCCTGATCGATAGTTCGTGTTTCATCTATTAGATTATCTAGAGTTTTTTTTCCTACTGCTGCCACTGAGCTAAGGTGGAGAAAATGGTTAATATTTTGCTTCAGGGCAACATTTACCATATTAGCTGTTCCTTCCACATTAATTTTCTGCATCATTGGTTCATCCCGACTATCGTAAGAAATGAATGCAGCACTGTGGACAATTCCAGTCACCCCTTCCATATTTTTCTCTAGACTCATTACATCTAACAAATCGCCCTCTACCCACTCAATCTCAGACTGAATATCGTTTACCAGGCTCATGTCGCTAGTCTTCCGCTTTAAAGCTCTTATCGAGTAACCTGCTTCTAGCATGACTCGACAAATAAAACTACCTATTAATCCGGTAGCGCCCGTAACTAAGTGCATAGTATATATATTTAATAGTAGCAGGTTACCTCACAAGTACTTTTGTATTTCTTGTCTTCCCTGCAATTTGTATGTAATGTGTACGTCCTAGACGTATAATAAATATTTTCTATGAAAAAAAATTTCCTCAATAAGGATCAGTTTAAACATCTTGTTGGAATTTACCAATTCATTCTTCCTTACAAGTGGAATTTTGCAATTGGTATGGTTGGATTGATTTTCTCTAGTTTAACTCTTCTGAGTTTTCCACTTATTTCTGGCGAGTTGCTTGATGTAGCTTCTGGTAACGAGTCATGGCTATCCAATAATTTAAACTTCATTGCACTTTGTCTGCTAGCTGTGTTTCTGATACAAAGTATATTTTCTTTTATTAGAGTATACTTCTTTGCACAAGTAAATGAAAAGTCATCAGCCGATATACGTTTAGCACTTTATCAAAAGCTAATTACTCTCCCCGTAAGCTTTTACGATAAACATCGCACCGGAGAACTACTAAGCCGCATTACTTCCGATATTTCGTTACTACAAAGCACTTTTTCAGTAACGCTCGCTGAATTTCTTCGCCAAATAGCCACTCTACTGATTGGTACTATCGTCATTATTTCAATGGCTCCCAATCTTACCGGATTCATGTTTGCCTCTTTTCCTCTGTTAATTGTTGCTGCTATTATTTTCGGACGATACATTCGCCGACTCACTAAAAAAACTCAAGACCAATTAGCCGAAAGTAGTACCATTGTTGAGGAAACTCTACAGGCAGTGCGAGCAGTTAAAGCTTTTACTAGCGAGTTTCGCGAAGTCTCACGATACAGGCGTTCTATCAAGCAAGTAGTAAATACCGCACTGAAGGCAGCCCTATTCCGAGGGTTATTCGTAGCCTTTATCATCTTCGTGCTATTTGGAGCTATTGTCGCAGTACTTTGGTACGGTGCCACACTCGTCCAACAAAACGTCATTTCTATTGGTGATTTAGTATCATTTATTTTGTATACGACACTTATTGGCGGATCCATTGCTGGGCTCGGTGATTTGTACGGGCAAATTCAGCGTGCCATCGGTGCTTCCGAACGAGTGCTGGACATCCTGGAAGAGAAATCAGAAGCTGTTACTTTAACATCTTCCCAAGCGCAAGAATCGAGAAATATCATCCAAGGTAACATTCGTTTTGAAAATGTATTATTTGCTTACCCTTCCCGGCCTGATATCACTGTGCTAAATGATATAACTTTTTCGGTAGAAGCTGGTGAAAAGATTGCGTTAGTTGGGCATAGTGGGGCTGGGAAATCTACTTTAGCTCAATTGTTATTACAATTCTACTTAGTAACTCAAGGGTCGATCACTATTGATGATACTTCAATTGATAATTATGAATTATCCGTTATACGCCAACACATAGGCTTGGTGCCTCAAGAAGTTATACTTTTTGGTGGAACAATTGAAGAAAACATCCGCTACGGAAAAGAGAGTGCTACCCTGGATGAAATTCGCGAAGCGGCTAGACAAGCAAATGCTTTGAGTTTTATAGAATCCTTTCCCGAGGGTCTGTCAACGATCGTAGGAGAGCGAGGGGTACAGCTATCTGGCGGACAACGACAGAGAATTGCCATTGCCCGGGCAATTTTGAAAGACCCAGCAATTCTAATTCTTGATGAAGCTACTAGCTCGCTAGATGCAGAATCAGAGCATTTGGTACAGAAGGCTTTGGAGAATCTTATGGAAAACCGAACTACTATTATAATCGCTCATCGTTTAGCTACTATCCGTAAGGTTAATCGTATTTACATGTTAAAAGAGGGAGAAATTATTGAGCAAGGAACACATGAAGAGTTGTATGAACTAGACCAAGATTACCGTAGCCTGGTTCAATTGCAAATGCTAAATTAATAATATTGTAAGAGGTGATGGGTAGTAGGAATAGGGCAACAAAAAAGCCCCACATCTTATGAAGA
>ERZ1740060.159-NODE-159-length-53168-cov-5.807542_pt1 | contig 53168 bp, 40 predicted proteins | sample MGYA00581743_ERZ1740060 | MGnify/ENA primary metagenome ERZ1740060 (study PRJEB43018, sample SAMN04849235) | marine metagenome | isolation source: floating plastic debris | place: Pacific Ocean | collected 2008-08-27 | study: EMG produced TPA metagenomics assembly... | reverse complement strand
CCCGCTTTTTATACTGACCAATTCTCGCAGCGGCAGCGCCCCCGCTATTTATACTGCCCAATTCTCGTTGCGGCAGATCCCCCGCTATTAATAATAAAAAATTATATATGAATCAGAGAACCCCGTAAAAATAAAAAAAATGATCGCCAAAAGCCAGGTTCTCGAACCCAAGGGCTTTGGGGCCAAAGCCTTCCAGATATTTCTCCTGGCCGCCCGCAGCGATCGTGGCCAGGGTCCGACCATGGAACGCGCCGTCAAAGGTGATGATATTGCTACGCTCTGGCGCACCCTTGTCATAATGGTAACGGCGCGCGGTTTTGATCGCGCATTCCAGCGCCTCAGCACCTGAATTGGTAAAGAACACCTTGTCCGCAAATGTGTTGTCGCACAAACGCTGTGCGAGCTTTTTGCCGCCATCGATCTGGAACAGATTGGAGGTGTGCCAAAGCTTGTCCGCTTGGCTCTTGAGAGCCTCAGCGAGATGCGGATGGGCGTGGCCCAGCGCGTTGACAGCGATGCCGGAAGTAAAATCCATGTAGCGGCGGCCGTCCTCATCGAACAGCCAGACACCTTCACCGCGCACAAAGGTCTGCGGCGTACGCGCATAGGTTCCGTAAAGTGGATCAGAATGCCGCTCAGCACTTTGGTGCGATACGGTGTCCTTCGAGGCGCTGTCTTGCGATGCGGCATGGGCCATGGCGGCAGGGTCCTTCAAACCCCTAACGGGTGTTAAACGACCGCCACATAGATTGCAGCGGACAGTGGAAAAGTGACTTAAGCTCCTGGCTCAACGGCAAATAGAAAAACAATGTTGAGTGAAGCGATGCTCAACGGATAGCGACATCTGAAGCGGGGCTGGCAATGCTGCGGCAAGGCGACCCTACGGAAGCTTGCCACGTCGCCAGATGCGCCGCCAAAAAACGAAACGGCCCGTCTCGGGCCGCTCGTGTTTTTCCTAACATTTTTTTTCGCCCGACTGTCAAATCTTAAGTCCTTCAAACGACTCAAAAAACCGTTTGCTGCTCCGGATTTGAGGGCATGTTGTTCACGTTTTTTTAAGACCTGACTCTTGTCAGCGATTCAATGCCTAGTGTAGCTCTAGGGGCAACGGGCACCAGATATGGTGGCTGTTTCTATCTGGTCTTTGCAAACGGCTTGGCGCCGCCGCTGGTGCCGACGCGCGCAAGCGCATGGACGAACTTTGCTGTTTTGCGACGATACCCGGTGGAGACTATCGACGTTGGGGCGGGCCAGCACCACATAGGTGGTGCGCGAGGTGTGTGGAGGATCGAACCCATGGCATGGACCGAAGAGCGCGTTGAAGTGCTCAAGACAATGTGGCTGGCCGGCTCAAGCGCGAGCCAGATCGCAGCAACGCTTGGCGATGTCACGCGCAACGCGGTGATCGGTAAGGTGCATCGTCTTGGCCTTTCGGGGCGCGGAAAACCGACCTCAACGGCGGCGCCGCGAGCGCGCAAGCCGCGTGCACCATCCTCCGGTGCGAGCCGTCCACGCCGCAGCACGACGACACGGTCCGGCGGTCAGCCGCTGTCCATTGGCGCGACGGCGCTGAAACCCAGTGAAGAGTTGGTGGCTGAAGCTGAGATCGTGCCGGTGGCGCGTGGCCGGGTTGATCTTGTGTTGGTTGGAGAGAGCCCAAAGCTTTCCATTCAGGATTTGAAGGAAAACACTTGCCGTTGGCCGGTCGGCGATCCGCTTTCGGACGACTTTCATTTCTGCGGTCGCGCCACCCATGACGACCATCCCTATTGCGAGTACCACTGCAATGTGGCGTTCCAGACGCCCAATGAGCGGCGGCGGCGCTAAGCGGCGCATTCAGAGATCGAGAATGAAAAAAGGCCGGCATCTTGCCGGCCTTTGTGTTTGGCGTCGAAGAGCCTGGTCAGGCTGTCTGGCGCGTGTTCACTTCGATGAAGCGATCATCAAACGCGTAGCCTGCGCCGCGAACGGTGCGGATTGGGTCCTTGGCGCGGCCCTTGTTGATGGCCTTGCGCAACCGGCCGATATGCACATCGACCGTGCGGTCATCGACATAGACGTCATGACCCCAAACGCCGTTCAGGAGTTGCTCGCGCGAGAACACCCGACCGGGCGTTCGCATCAAGAACTCCAGCAGGCGAAACTCTGTAGGACCCAGATGAATTTCTCGTTCCCCGCGACGCACCCGATGGGTTTCGCGGTCAAGCTCCAGATCGCCGACGATCAGAGCGTTGGTGATGAGTTCCGGGCTGGACCGGCGCAGGATCGCTTTGATGCGGGCCGCCAGCTCAGGGATAGAAAAGGGTTTGACGACATAATCATCGGCACCGGTCGTCAAGCCGCGAACGCGCTCGGCCTCATCGCCACGCGCCGTCAGCATGACAATCGGGATAGCCTGGGTTTCGGTACGCGAGCGAATGCGGCGGCACAGTTCAATGCCAGACAGGCCGGGCAGCATCCAATCGAGCAGGATCAGATCGAAGGCGCGTTCTTGAAGCCGAGTTTCGGCTTCATCACCACGTGTCGCCACGTCAACCGAATAGCCCGAGGCCTCAAGATTGTATTTCAACAGCTCGGCCAGCGGAGCCTCATCTTCAACCACAAGAATGCTCGGTTTCACCGATCGATCCTCTCTCTTGGTCGCTTTACATGTGTCCGCTGTCGCCGGCTGCCATCATCTATGACAGCTTAGGGGCATCGTCTGCCTGAGGCAGTGCGATGCCAGTTTCGTCGGTCTTCTGCCGGTCCCCGACAATCATCTCACCGGTGCTGGCATAGACCGCCCGTTCGGCAACATTGGTCGCGTGATCACCAATGCGCTCCAGGTTTTTGGCGCAGAAAAGAAGATGCGTGCAGGGCGAGATATTGCGCGGATCTTCCATCATGTAGGTGAGAAGTTCGCGGAAAAGCGATGTGTAAAGCGCATCAATCTCCGCATCATGCCGCCAGACATTTTCAGCCTTCTCGGTGTCCTGTTCGACAAAAGCTTCAATGGAGTGCTTGAGCTGGCCGAGCACCAGACGTGACAGGCTGTCCACGCCGTGAGCCAGCTTGCGATGCTGGAAGCTGCCATCAATGATCAACGCCCGCTTGGCGATGTTCTTGGCAAGATCACCAACGCGCTCCAAATCTTGGCTGACGCGCATGGCTGACACGATGGTGCGCAAATCATCACCCATGGGCTGACGCTTGGCGATCATCAGAACGGCGTGGCTTTCCACCTGCCTGTCTGAATCGTCCACGCGTTCATCGTCGGCGATAACGCGCTCAGCATCGTCGCGCGAGCCAGACATAAGCGAGTCGACCGCCACCTCGACGGATCGCTCCACCCAGCCGGCCATTTCGGCAAGCATCAAAAGGAGGTCGTTGAGGTCAGTATCGAAGGCGGTAACGATATGTTTTGTCATGGGACTATCCGATGTCAAAAGGCGAGCTGCTCAATCCAGATGAGCGAATAAAATCTTCGTTGCTCAGGATCATGAACACGTGTGCACATGTCAATGTCGCCCCCTTGGCGGCCGATGCCGCCGGGCCGGCTCAGCCTAACCGAAGCGGCCCGTGATGTAATCGCGCGTGCGGGTGTCGCGCGGATTGGTGAAGATCTGATCGGTCGCACCGACCTCAACCAGAATGCCCAGATGGAAGAAGGCGGTGCGCTGGGAAACGCGGGCAGCCTGCTGCATGGAGTGGGTGACGATGACGACCGTGAAATTCTCACGAAGCTCGTCGATTAGCTCCTCGACCTTGGCGGTGGCAATCGGGTCAAGTGCCGAACAAGGCTCATCCATCAAGAGCACTTCAGGGGATGTCGCGATGGCGCGTGCAATACACAGGCGCTGCTGCTGACCGCCCGAAAGGCCCGTGCCGGGCGCATCAAGACGATCTTTCACCTCTTCGAACAGACCAGCCTTTTGCAGCGAGGTTACAACGATCTCTTCCAAGTCGGTCTTGGTATCGGCCAAGCCGTGAATACGCGGGCCGTAGGCGATGTTCTCAAAGATCGACTTTGGGAACGGGTTGGGCTTTTGGAAGATCATGCCGACGCGAGCGCGCAGTTCCACCACATCAATGTGCGGGTCGTAAATGTCCTGCTCACCAAGGGTGATGTCGCCCTCGATCCGAGCGATATCAATCGTATCATTCATTCGGTTGAGGCAACGCAGGAAGGTTGACTTGCCGCAGCCTGACGGACCGATCAGCGCGGTGACCTGGCGTTCGCCAATGTCCAGATCGACGTCAAAAAGCGCCTGCTTGTCGCCATAGAAGACGTCGACGTTCCGACCCTTCATTTTGATCACGTCAGGCGGCGCGTCGGTGATGGTGGTGCCGCCGGGTGCAACGTCGCTGCCGGGAGCTTGCGAGGACTGCGCCGCCGTTTCATGCGCAGTCGTGGTTTCGGCTTGCTGGGACATATCCTGAGCAGCGTCCTGAACGTTGGTGGTGGACATGGCGGGCTCCGTGAGGCCCGTTTAGCGGATGAGACGCTGGGTTACCAGCGCCGTTCGAAGCGCTTGCGCAGGATCACGGCAAGGGCGTTCATGGTGACAAGAAAGGCGAGCAGCACGAGGATGGCCGCCGACGTTTTCTGACGGAACAGGACTTCGGGGAAGTCTGCCCACATGAAGATCTGCACCGGTAGCACAGTCGATGGGTCCACCGGAGTGGACGGAATGTCGACGATGAAGGCGACCATGCCGATCATCAGAAGTGGCGCTGTTTCACCCAGCGCTTGTGCCATGCCGATGATGGTCCCGGTGAGGATGCCTGGCATCGCCAGCGGCAACACATGGTGCAGGACCGTCTGAAGTTTGGACGCGCCGACCCCCAGCGCCCCTTCACGGATGGAGGGCGGCACCGCGCGCAAGGCCGCGCGCGAGGCAATGATAATTGTCGGAAGCGTCATCAAAGCGAGCACCATACCGCCAACCAGCGGCGCGGATCGCGGCAAGCCAAACGTGTTGAGGAACACCGCCAGACCGAGCAGGCCGAAAACAATCGACGGAACTGCCGCGAGGTTGTTGATGTTGACCTCAATAAGCTGGGTCAGCCGGTTCTTCGGCGCGAACTCTTCAAGATAGATCGCGGCAGCAACACCGAGCGGGAAAGCAAGGCTGAGCGTCACGATCATGGTGAAGAAAGAGCCGACCACAGCGCCCCAGATACCGGCAAGTTCGGCCTCGCGGCTGGCGCCCGATGAGAAGAAGATCATGTTGAACTGACGTTCCACACGCTCCTCTGCCGCAAGCTGATCAAGATAGATCAGCGAGCGGTCATCAAGCTTGCGGTTGCGTTCTGGAAGGACGACTTCGCGGATGGACCAATCGCCACCGCTGGCTGCGGCGGTGGTGGTGAGTGGTACAATAACTTCGCCCTCAACGGCGGTGGCATTGATGGAGCTTGCCTTGACGACCCCGCCATTGATTTCCACCAAGATGGAGGGAAGCTCGGTGGTCAGAACCTCATCAGCGCCGGCGGCCGTCGAGCGGGCGCGCAAATCGGCCAGCTCGGCGGTGAGATCGCGAATGTTGGCATTCAGGCCATTGATGCCGCGCTCGAGAATTTGGACCTGGTCTTCAAAAAACTCGCGGCGATCTGCGCCCTCTTCGGGCATCCGGTCACGGTAGGAGACGATGTCGATCTCGGCCCGCTCCAGCGAGCGTTCGCGGCTGGCAAGCTCGCGCTCAACCTCATCGGCCTGCTCGCCCAGAAAATCCTTCACATCGGCCAGGAGGTCGCGGAAATCATTGGCGGTGGAAAGTATCTGGATCGTGCCTTCTGTGCCGGTCGGCGAGGCTTCACCGGTTGTCTCGACAAAGCGCTCCTCCGATACCTGGCCCTTGAAGTAGAGGTCGGCGACATCATCAAGCGGGACGGCAAAGCTGGTCTGCCCAATCGTCGCATCCGGATCGTCGAGAACAGCCTGGCGGATACGCACAGCCGAGCCGGAGGAGACCAACCCGCCAAGCGTGCGACGGTCGCCGCGGCTTTCCACATAGGGGAAGAGACTGCGCAGGCCATTGCGGACCACCGCATCATAGTCCACCCGGCGCAAAACCGCCTCGCCCTCATTGTTGGGGTCAAGGGACTCCTGCGACAGATCGACGGGGATCGTCACATAGTGCTGGTTGAAGGCCGGGATGGCCTGACCAACGATCGTAGACAGCAACAGCACAAGAAAGAAGGCAGCGGTCAAAACAGCGGCGATGCCGAAGAATTTGAAGCGCGCTTCAGAGGCGTAACGGGCCTTCAAGCGTTTGCGCGCTGCATCGGACGTATGAAGCCCCTGACCCTGGGAAGGTGCGCCGGCAGCTGGCGGAGAAGCGGCTACATCAGTCATACTGTTCTCTGTATTTCTGCACCACGCGCAGGGCGATGAAGTTGAGCGTCAGGGTTACGCAGAAGAGGAGCAGACCGAGCGCAAAGGCCGCGAGCGTTTTGGCGCTGTCAAACTCCTGGTCTCCCACCAGCAGGGTCACAATCTGAACGGTCACCGGCGTCACCGCTTCCAGAGGATTGATGGTGAGGTTGTCCGCAAGGCCGGCCGCCATCACCACGATCATCGTCTCACCGATGGCGCGGGAGATTGCGAGGATCATGGCCGACACGATGCCTGGCAACGCAGCCGGGAGCACAACACGGCGGATCGTTTCGGACTTGGTGGACCCAAGCGCCAGTGATCCGTCACGCAGCGACTGCGGAACAGCGGATATGACATCGTCGGACAAAGAGGAGACGAACGGGATGATCATGATGCCCATGACCAGGCCGGCAGCAAGCGCGGACTCCGACGACACATCAAGGCCCAAGCCTTCACCGGAGTTGCGGATGAACGGCGCCACGGTAAGGGCGGCGAAGAAGCCGTAAACGACGGTTGGGACACCGGCCAGAACTTCCAGCACTGGCTTGGCAACGGCCCGGACGGTGTTTGAGGCGTAGTCAGACAGATAGATGGCAGCGAACAGGCCGACCGGACCGGCGACCAACATTGCAATGAAGGTGATGAACAAGGTGCCGGCGATCAGCGGGATCGCACCGAACACTTCTGGATTGGCATCCACCACTTCCCCAGCACCGGCAAAGGCCGATTGCGGCGACCAGTGAAGGCCGAACAGGAAGTTGTGAATTGGGATCATCGTGAAGAAGCGAATGCTCTCAAAGATGAGCGAGAGCACGATGCCCACGGTGGTGAAGATGGCAACCACCGAACAGGCGATGAGCAGAATCATCACAGCGCGCTCAACAAAGTGGCGTGTGCGGCGCTTGGGCTCAATCGAGCTGTATCCTCGGCGGAAGCCGACAATGACAAGGAGGGCGATCAGCACGGTCATCGCCATGTTTGAGATGCGATAAAGATTCTCGTAGATCGCAGCGGCAGCTTCTTTCAACTCATCGGTGAAGCTGACGATACCGCCGAAAGCGATGGCGCGCGCATCGCGCAGGAAAGCTTCTCGCTCTGGAAGCGAAAGGGCCTCGAACTCATCGGAGAACTGACCAACGACCATGCCGTCGATGATCGGCCCCTGGGCGATTGACCAGATGATGAGGAGGCCAAGGGCGGGAACAGTGGCCATAATGGCCAAGTAGCCGCCGTGATAGCTGGGTCTTGAGTGTAGAACGTGGGTGTTAGGGCCCGCCACTTGTCGGGACCGCTGGGCACCGATGTAAAGAGATGCGGCGAAAACCAGCAGGAGGGCGAGGAAGAGAAGCCAGAACACGGCACTGAACCTTGTCAGGCGGACGCACAACCCGATGGCAGACCACCATCCCAAACCAGCGATAGAAGACCGCCGATGCGCCCGATTGCATTAGACTGCCTGCAAGCCCAACAGACCAACAGGCGTGACGGCGCACCCCTTAAGGGATGCGCCGCCGCAAGCCAATGGCTTACATGGCCGTGAACGGCGTCAGCGAGCGAGCTTCTTCGCCAGCTTCGGCACGTGCGTCAGCTGGAAGCGGGATCAGGCCGATACCGGCAAGGTAGCCTTCATCGCCCCATGCTGCTTCAGCGGTGTACTCGGCAATGAACTCTTCCATGCCAGCGATCACGCCGACATGTTCAGCCTTAACGTAGACGTAGAGCGAACGGGAAACCGGATACTCACCAGAAGCGATGTTGTCGAACGTCGGTGCGACACCGTCGATCTCAGCGCCTTTGATGACGTTGGCGTTCTGGTCGAGGAAGGAGAAGCCGAAGATGCCAACGGCATCCGGGTTGGCCTGAAGACGCTGAACGATCAGGTTGTCGTTCTCGCCGGCGTCAACATAAGCACCGTCTTCGCGCAGCTCTTCGAAGATCGCTTCGCAAGCATCGCCGTCAAAGCCAGCTTCTTCGCAGCCCGGCTCCATCACCAGCTCAAGGAAAGCGTCGCGGGTACCGGAGGTCGGGGGCGGGCCGAGAACCTCGATGGCAGCGGTCGGAAGACCCGGGTCAATGTCGGACCAGTTGACGTTCGGGTTGTCCATCAGAGCGCCGTCGTCGCCGGGTATCTGCTTGGCCAGGGCCAGAAACAGTTGCGAGCGGGTCAGGTTGAGGGTTGGGCCTTCAATCGCATCTGCGATAACAATGCCGTCAAAGCCAACGCGCATTTCAACCGGCGTCACGCCGTTGGCAGTGCAGTTCTCCAACTCCGAAGCCTTCATGCCGCGGGATGCGTTGGTGAAGTCCGGCGTGTCGGCGCCAACGCCTGCGCAGAAAAGACGCATGCCACCACCGGTACCAGTGGACTCAACAACCGGCGTTGCGAAATCGGTCTGCTGACCGAAACGCTCGGCAACGGCCGTGGTGAACGGGAAAACCGTCGACGAACCGACGATCTGAATCTGGTCACGAGCCTGGGCCGGAACAGCGGCAAGAACGCCCGCAACAGCAAGCGCGGCAACACTGGAGTAGGTTGCGATTTTCACGATGGTATTCTCCCTGATCGAAACAGATGGGCCACGACACGACGCGCCCGGAACGAGCGCCGATGTGAGAGCGTGTCTGGTAACCCCGAGATGCATCCGAAGAATGCGAGAGGGAAACTAGCCCAGCGGCGTGAGCGTTCTATGACGAGTATGTTTCAATCGTGTGACAGCTTAACTGCCTGTTTTGACTGACTTTCTTCCTGTGAAGATGACAATCGGGCCGGCCGCGATGTGTAAGGAACGCGGATCGCGAAGCTGGCCCCTTCGCCAAGCTGGCTCTCAATGATGAGCCGGCCACGATGGCGCGCGATGATGTGCTTGACGATGGCAAGGCCCAGACCGGTTCCGGTGGCCAGAGGGTTGGTTTCCTCATGCGCCCGGTAGAAGCGCTCGGTGAGCCGCGGCAGGTCGGCTTGGGCGATGCCCGGACCGAAGTCTCGCACTTCTAACTCAACCATGCGCACGCCGCCTTCGAGCGCATCGCGCAAGGACACGTCGATGCGCTTGCCCTCGGTGGCGTACTTCACGGCGTTCTGAAGCAGATTGGCAACGACCTGACGAAGCTCACCAGCATCACCAAGAACGGTCGCCGGGGATGAGGATGGGTGGAACTCCACCTTAAGTCCGGATTCATCGGCTGATGGACGGACCAGATCAATGGCCTCGCGAGCTGCCGAGGTAAGGTCGACGCTATCGGTTGGGCGGCGATGGGAGCGCATCTCAATCCGGTTGAGCGACAACAGATCGTCGATCAGGGCCGTCATGCGCACAGCCTGTTGTGCCATGATGCTCAGAAAGCGTTCCTGGCCGGCCGGGTCGTCCTTGGCAGGGCCTTGCAGCGTTTCAATGCAGCCGGAAATGGAGGCCAAAGGTGTGCGCAGCTCATGGCTGGCATTGGCCACGAAGTCGGAGCGCATGCGCTCATAATTATAGGCGGTCGTCTCGTCCTCAATGACGATCAGAACCGATCGCGGCTGGGACGCAGTCTCGGCATTTTTGGCCTCACCGCCAGCCGGCGTTCTCGTCCCGTTGGCGAAGGGGCGGACATGGAGCCGCAGCATGCGCTCTGCCGGTACCTTTTCGATGATGGTGCATGTGCTCTCACGGCCTTGTTCAATCGCCGTGTTAACCGCCGCCAGCACATCAGGATCGCGCAGGCGAAAGGACAGTGGATCGCCAGCGCGCCGCACGCCTAACAGATCAGCTGCCGAAGCGTTGATGGCCTGGATGACGGCACGCTCATCGACCAGAATTACCGGCTGGGGCCAAATATCAATCACCCGCTCCAAGCTCGGCTTTACGAATGCGCGGCGTGGCAGGGATCGTTTGGACACGATTGGCGAGGCCGTCGTGCCGCCGGCTGTAACAAGGGCGGTGATGGCCAGAAACGTGAACGTGAAAACAGCCTCGGACAGGGAGAGGCGGCCGGAGACCAGCAAGATGATCGCAACAACAACGAGCGCGACCATGACCCAGCGCAAACGGCGCACCTGTGCCACCACACGCTGAACGATGCCGATAGGCAAATCCAAAGAGGCATTGGTATTGGAATGATCAACCATGTCTCTGCCCAAGAATCCCTGAGGCCCTGATCTTTGCTTCACTTCGATAAGACTGTGCGCTGCCAGTGCCCCAAGGCTTGCGTGTGGTCAACACACCAGGCGGCCGGCTTTGCCATGAATTGCCGCCATTGCGGCGGGATTTCGGCTTTTCAACCAATCATGTGGCCGAATCACGTCGATCGACAATGGCTGAAGCGTCCTTGCCTGAAACGCATGACAGGCAAGTGACGCCCTCCACAATTCCCGGCCCGATTGCTTGCAAGGCAAAGACCAGGCGGGCAGTGTTGGCGCCCGGCCATCATATCGATGGCCAAAAAGGCCGAATTGGGGGCTTCATGACCGACTATCCCGCCGCCGTGCGTCAGGCATTGGATGCCTTTGACCTGGATGATCCAAAGTTTCCTGAGGCACTCGACGATTACCAGATGCGCGATGGCGGCTATCCTTATTCAGGGAAGCTCAAGCGTTCGGCCTACGAAAAGCGGCTCGAAGCGCTGCAAGTCGAACTTGTCAAACTTCAACGGCACTTGCGCGACACCGGGCGACGCTTGGTTGTGGTCTTTGAGGGGCGAGATGCGGCCGGCAAGGGTGGCTCCATCTTCAATTTCCGGCGCTATCTCAATCCGCGCCATGCTCATGTTGCAGCCCTTGCAAAGCCTACCGAACGTGAACGCGGGCAATGGTACTTCCAACGCTATGCCGTTCACCTTCCAACAGAAGGCGATATGACCCTGTTCGACCGATCCTGGTACAACCGGGCTGGTGTTGAGCCGGTGATGGGGTTTTGCACCGAGGCGCAGTGCGCGCAGTTTTTGGGTGAGGCGCCAACCTTCGAGAAAGCGCTGGTTCGCGACGGCATCGTCCTGGTGAAGTTCTGGCTCAATATCGGCCGCACGACACAGCTCAAGCGCTTCCATGATCGCCGCCACGATCCGCTGAAAATCTGGAAGCTCTCGCCCATTGATCTGAAGGCGCTCGACAAGTGGGACGATTACACCGCCGCGCGCGATCGCATGCTGGCGGCGACCTCGCAGCCCGACGTGCCCTGGACGATTGTGCGGATGAACGACAAGCGACGTGGTCGCCTGGAGATTATCCGCCATGTGCTCGACCAGTTCCTCTATGAGGGGCGCGATGATCAGGTGCTTGGCACCGCCGATCCCAGCATCATCGGCCTGACGCGCGAAGACGTCGCCACGGCCTAAGGGCGATCAACAAGAACAATTGGGAGAACTGCGCGATGAGCTTTCGTGCCGGATTGATTGGCTATGGGTTTGGCGGACGGGTGTTTCACGCCCCGCTTTTGGAGGCTGCCGGCATCGAATTGGCCGCGATTGGCTCAAGCCGAGTGGATGACATTCGCCGCGATCATCCCGGCGCGACGCCTTACACCGACTATCACGATCTTTTAGCCGATCAGAGCCTGGACCTCGTCATCGTCTGCACACCGTCGCCCACCCATGGATCGGTGGCGATCGAAGCCCTTGATGCCGGACACAATGTGGCCGTCGACAAGCCGTTTGCAGCGAGCGTTGAGGAAGCAGAGCGGATGATCGCCGCGGCTGACAAGGCCGGCAAGGTTCTCACTTGCTTCCAGAACCGCCGTTGGGATTCGGATTTCCTGACCCTTAAAGACCTGATGGCACGCGGTGTGTTGGGCGATATCCATCACATCCGGTCGACCTTCTCCTTCTTTAAACCCGAGCCACCGGATGCCTGGCAAAACCAGGCGTTGCCGGCCGTCGGCATTCACTTTGATCTTGGCACCCACCTGCTTGATCAGCTTGTCCATTTGTTCGGCATGCCGGACTGGGTGGAGGGCGAACTGGTGAAACGCAGGCCAGCCAGTGGCGTGCCAGACCGGCTGCATGCGCGGCTGGGTTATCCGGACCTGCGGGCGGAGGCCGAGGCGGACATGTTCTCGCCGGAATATGCGCCGCGCTTCGTTGTGCAAGGCACCAAGGCAGGCTGGCGAAAAGACCATATGGATTGTCAGGAAGCGCAGTTGAAAGGCGGCATGACGGCGACCGACCCCGGCTTTGGCGTCGAACCTGAAGACCATTACGGCACGCTGACCACCTACCCGGACGGCACGCGAACACGCGAAACAGTCCCACTTCTCAATGGCACCCATCACGCCTTTTACCGGCTGACGCGCGAAGCGATCCAGAATGGAACCGAACCACCGGTGAAAGCGACAGAAGCCCGTGATGTGCTGCGCGTGATTGAGGCCGTTGCCCAGTCCAGCGAGGAAGGCAAGCGCATCCAGCTTGCGCCCTGACGCCAATGCGCTAAACGCAACGCCATGAGCACAAGCCCCTCCCCATTCGCTGATGAAATCGATCAGCGCCGCACCTTCGCGATCATTTCTCACCCCGACGCCGGTAAGACCACGCTGACCGAAAAGATGCTTCTTTTCGGTGGTGCCATTCAGCTTGCCGGTGAGGTGAAGGCCAAGGGCGACCGCAGGCGCACTCGCTCCGACTGGAGGGACGTCGAGGAGCAGCGCGGGATCTCGGTGATGACGTCTGTCATGACGTTCCGGCACGAGGGACGCATCTTCAACCTGCTCGACACCCCAGGTCACGAAGACTTCTCCGAGGACACCTATCGCACCCTTTCCGCTGTCGATAGCGCGGTCATGGTGATCGACGCGGCCAAGGGCATTGAGGCGCGAACACGCAAGCTCTTTGAGGTCTGCCGGCTGCGCGACATTCCGATCGTCACCTTCGTCAACAAGCTCGACCGAGACAGTCTCCATCCGTTCGATCTGTTGCAGGATATTGAAGACACGCTTGCGCTCGACCTCACGCCGTTCAACTGGCCGCTTGGCCAGGGCAGGAGCTTTGCCGGGCTCTACGATATGCGCGAGAGCGCTATTCGTACGCTCGACAACCCGTCGGGGCCGCTCACCAAGGTAAACGGACCTGAAGACCCCAAGGTAGCTGAGCTATTGCCCGAGCAGGACCGCGAGGGCGCCATTGAAGATTTGATGCTCGCCCTGGAAGCCTCCAAGCCGTTTGACGAAACAGCCTTTCGCGAAGGCCATCTTTCGCCCGTTCTGTTCGGCTCGGCACTTAGGGAATTCGGTGTCAAAGACCTGATCAACACGTTGGGTTCCATCGCCCCGGCTCCACAGGGTCTGGAAGCTGATGCCCGTTTGGTTGATCCGCACGAACCGAAGATGACCGGCTTTGTGTTCAAGATCCAAGCCAATATGGACCCCAACCATCGCGACCGGATTGCGTTCATGCGGGTTTGCTCCGGCAAGCTCTCGCGCGGGATGAAGGCCCGCCTTGCCCGGACCGGTAAGATGGTTGGTCTGCACACGCCGCAGTTCTTCTTCGCGCAGGATCGCTCTCTTGCCGATGAGGCGTTTGCCGGCGACGTGGTGGGCATCCCCAACCATGGCACCTTGCGGATTGGCGACACGCTGACCGAAGGCGAGGCTCTTGCGTTTCGCGGCGTGCCGAGCTTTGCGCCGGAGATTTTGCGCCGCGTGCGGCTCGACGACCCGATGAAAGCAAAGAAGCTGAAAGAAGCTCTGCAACAGCTCGCGGAGGAAGGCGTTACGCAGGTCTTCACGCCCGTCGATGGGTCGCAGGCATTGGTTGGTGTGGTCGGCGCGCTCCAGCTCGATGTGCTCAAAGACCGACTGATGGCGGAGTACAAGCTTCCGGTGGATTTCGAACCGGCACGTTTCTCTCTTGCTCGCTGGATGATCTGTGACGACCCAGCAGAGATGAAAAAGTTTGAAGCCAGACACCGTGCGTCGCTTGCTACCGATCTTGATGGCTCGCAGGTCTTCCTGGCGGCGTCGGAGTTCGACCTTTCCTATGAAGGCGAACGCTTTCCGGCCGTCCAGTTCATCGATGTGAAGGACTATCAGCGGGAGGGTCTGGCAGCGTAGGTGTGTGAGGCCGTAATCCTACGGTCGGTGTTTTCCGCAATCTCTTTACGCTTTGAGAACGCTAGAGACCTACCTTAGGTCACGGTACCTGCAATTCTCGGCGCGCTTATGAGCCAGCCCGGCCCCACTTCCCTTTTCCAGCAAACGCTGATGGATGCCTATCAAAAGGCGCTGGACACCCACTCGATCGTGTCGATGACCGATCGCCATGGGACCATCACCCATGCCAACGACATGTTCTGCGCGATCAGCGGTTACAAGTGTGAGGAACTGATCGGTTCCACGCATGCTCTTCTTAATTCCGGCGAGCACGACAAGGCTTTCTTCGCCGATATGTGGCGCACGATTGGGCGTGGCGATACGTGGACCGGGGAAGTATGCAATCGGGCCAAAGACGGCTCGACCTATTGGGTGGACACCGTCATCACGCCGCTGGCCGCCGATGACGATAGCATTGCCGGTTTCGTTTCCGTGCGCCGCGACATCAGCAAGCGCAAGCAAGCCGAGGCCCTATTGAAACGCAATGAGGGTTTTCTTCGCGACGTGGCATCTGTGGCCAAGGTCGGCGGATGGTCGCTGGAGTTGGAAACCGGGTTTCTCCACTGGTCGGAGGAAACCAAGCGTATCCACGAGGTGCCGCCCGACTATGAGCCAAGTGTCGAAACGGCCATCAATTTCTATGCCCCAGAAGCGCGCACGGCGATAACAGCGGCCGTCGAGCAAGGCATTGATGCCGGGACACCCTGGGATCTTGAACTGCCGCTCATCACCGCGAAAGATCGGCACATCTGGGTGCGAGCCTTTGGCCGCGTCGTGGAAAAACAAGGCAAGCCCCATTCGCTCATCGGTGCCTTCCAGGACATCACAGACCGCAAGTCGGTGGAAAGTGACCTGCGGGAACTGGTCACGCAAAGACATGCCGCTGAGCAACTCCTGCGTGATGTGCTTGAGACCATTCCCGATGCAGTTGCGGCGTATGACAAGGATGATCGTCTGATCATCTGGAACTCCAGCTACATGGAGACCTATGCGGCATCCGCCGAGGCGATAAAACAAGGGGCGACATTTGAGAGCATTCTGCGGTTTGGCCTGCAACGTGGACAGTATGCCGAAGCTGGCCAAACCAAGGAAATGCAGGAAGCCTGGCTGACAAAGCGGCTGGAAGATCATCGCCGACCACCGGGCCAGCTAGTCCAGAAACTCGCCGATGGAACCTGGCTTCAGATCCGCGAGCACCGCTCGGAAACAGAAACGATTGTCGGCGTACGCAGCGACATCACCGCACTCAAACGCGCGGAGTCCAAGCTGCAACGCTATGCTGATCAGGATGCGCTGACCGGCCTGTTCAGCCGCTCAAAGTTCTCCCAGCTGATTGATCAGCTTTTAGGCAAAATCAGCCGAGACACAGCACGCGGTGTGCGCTCGGCGGACAAGCCAAGTGCTTGTGTGGCGCTGTTTGATCTGGACCATTTCAAACCGGTCAATGACGCCTATGGCCATGATGTCGGCGATGAGGTTCTTATCGCCATTTCCGACCGCCTGCGGAATCTGCTCGGCCCACAGGACTTTGCTGCCAGACTGGGTGGTGATGAGTTCGTGCTGGCGCTGTGCGGTGAAGACGCGCGATCCCATGCGACAGATGTCTTTGAGCGACTGTTTGCAGCGCTTGAGGAACCCATACCCACACGCGCTGGCGACATGGCCATTGGTGTGTCACTCGGTGTGACATTGATCGATGGCGATGACATCACCACCCGTGACCTTCTCAAACAGGCCGATATTGCGCAATATCGCGCCAAGCAAGAAGGCCGGGGATGCTGGCGTTGGTTCGACGGTGATGACCGGGCGCGTATGCGCAAGGAGAAGGTGATGGGCGCGGCGCTGCGTCGCGACCTGGAGCGGCTGGAGAACCTTTCTTTCATCTTCCGTCCCATCGCTGGCGCTGCAGATCGGGTGCCGCTGGGCTTCTCCTCCGAGCTTTCTTGGGCGCATGACGGCGATGCCGTGATGGGTACCGCGCTTCGCGCGGTGGCGCGCAAATCCGGCAAGAGCGCGGACCTGTGCAACTGCAAGATGGAAAACCTAATGACCGTCGTTGGCTCCTACCAGCAGCGCGGCGTTGCGTGCGGTCAATTCTGGGTCTCGGTGGGCACGGAAAGGGCACGTCTGAATGGGTTTGCTGAACAACTGGAATCCATGCGCGAGCGCAACGGCGTTACAGCGTGCTCGATCATTGTCGCAGTTCAAGAGTCGTCGCTGCTTGATCGCTCGGCGGCGGCCGTCACGCGCGAAATCCAGCAGTTGCGAACGCTTGGTTTCCAGATCGGCCTTGATGGGTTCGGCGCATCGGCAAGTTCGCCAAGCCTGCTGGAAGAATTGGGCGTTACCGCCATGCGTCTTTCGCCCAGCCTGACTGATAATCTGGTGAACCCCGATGACGACACGGCGAGCCGGCATAAAAGCCTTAAGGCGCTGATCGCTATGGCAAAGGCGCTTGATATCGAGGTGTTTGCTCAAGAGGTCAAAACGCCGGAACAGGCTGCTCTGCTGGCGCATTTTGGGTGTGACGGCCTGCAGGGCCCGCTTATCGGCCAGCCCATGGAAATCCAGGACGTCGATGCATTTCTGGCCGGGTCAGCGGCCCGGCTCCTGGCCGGCCTTGGCGGCGGTCCGAGAAGCCCTGGCTGGCGCGACGGCTCGTCCGCGCACAGTCTGGTAAATCGCGGGTCGAACGCCGCTTAACCTGTTTTAGCTTGCCGATCTCAGCTCGGCGGCCTTCAACGTGTTGGCCATCAACATGGCAATGGTCATAGGCCCTACGCCACCTGGAACAGGCGTTATGGCGCCTGCCGTGAGCGCAACCGCTGCAAAGTCCACATCGCCCACCAATTGACTGGTGCCCAGATTGGCATCTTCGATCCGGTTGATGCCAACATCGATCACCGTTGCTCCCGGCTTGACCCAATCGGCGTCAACCATTTGCGGCTTGCCAACGGCGGCAACGAGAATATCGGCTGTACGCGCAAGCGCCGGAAGGTCGGGGGTGCGGCTGTGGGCAATCGTCACGGTCGCATTTGCGGCCAGAAGCAGCTGCGCGATGGGACGGCCGACAATGGTGGAGCGCCCAAGAACGACCGCCGAGAGCCCGGAAAGGTCGCGGTCATGCACGGTGCGGATCATGTGCATGATACCAGCAGGCGTACAGGGGATGAGCGGACGGTCCACATCTCCCGACGCCAGGCGGCCGGCATTGATCGGGTGGAAGCCATCAACATCTTTGCGCGGATCGATTGCCTCAAGAATGGCATCGGCATCCACGTGATCGGGCAAAGGCAATTGGACCAAAATCCCGTCTATCCGCTCATCCTGATTGAGCCGCCCAATGGCCTCCAGAAGCTCGCTCTGGCTGAGGTCCCGATCAAAGGTATGCGTTTCGGAGAGAAAGCCGCATTTGGCAGCCATGCGACCCTTGGAACGCACATAGACCTTGCTTGCCGGGTCTTCACCGACAAGAACCACTGCCAGGCCAGGTTGCCGACCCTTGTCGGCCAAAAACCGCTCTGACATCTGAGCCACGGCATCGGTCACTTGCCGCGCAAGCGCCTTGCCGTCGATCAGCATTGCCCCATCGCTCATGCGCTCTTTTCCTGTTCGGTGGGTTGGATCGGGCGGCTCAGTGTTTCCAGGAGACCTCTGGTCGAGCTATCGAAAACGCCCGCCTTTGATGGATCGTCGATAGCCGGCGTGATCTCCTTGGCCAATTGCTTGCCAAGTTCCACGCCCCATTGGTCAAAGGCATTGATGTCCCACACCACGCTTTCCACAAACACTTTGTGTTCATAGAGCGCGATGAGGGCGCCCAACGTTTGGGGATCAAGCTCGTCATAGACAAGGGTTGTTGACGGGCGATCACCCGGGAAGGTGCGGTGCGATGCCAGCCGGTCAATGTCGGCGGCTGCCATACCAGCCTCAATCATCTCTTGCCGCGTCTCCTCCAGCGTCCGACCGAACGCCAAAGCGCGTGTCTGAGCAAGGGCATTGACCATAAGATGACGGTGATGTTCGGTGCCGCGGCCTGGAACGAGTTCTCCGACCGACCGACGGGCGATCAAGACGTCGAGCGCGATGACATCGCTGCCTTGGTGACAAAGCTGGAAAAAGGAATGCTGGGCATTCGTGCCAGGCTCGCCCAGGACAACCATGCCGGTTCGGTCTTCTGAGCGGATACCATCGCGGCGCACGCTCTTACCGTTCGATTCCATGTCGAGCTGTTGCACATAGGCTGGAAAGCGCGCCAACCGCTCCTCGTAAGGAATGACACCGTGGCTAACGAGGCCCATCCCGTTGCGTCGCCAGAGGCCGATGAGCGCCAGGATAATCGGTAGGTTATCGGCCAAAGGGGCATCGGCAAAATGGCGATCCATCCCGTGGGCACCGGCCAGGAATGCCTCAAACCGCGCTGAGCCAATGGCGATGGCCAGTGGAAGACCGATGGACGACCACAGCGAGTAGCGTCCGCCGACATAGTCCCAGAACCCAAACATACGATCGGGTGCGATGCCAAAGGCCGCCGTCGCATCGGCATTGGTGGATAGAGCCGCCAGATGAGCGCTTAGCTTTTTCTCCTCAACGCCTTGCGCGAGCCAGGCCTTGGCCGTGTTGGCGTTGGTCAGCGTCTCAAGCGTTGTGAAGGTCTTCGACGCGATCAGAACCAACGTTCTTTCCGGGTCTAGAGAAGACAGAACATCGACGGCATGCGCGCCGTCGACGTTGGAAATGAAGTGCAAGCGTGGGCCGTCGCAAAAAGGAGCCAGCGCTCGCACAGCCATGGCCGGACCGAGATCAGAACCACCGATGCCAATGTTGACGACATCGGTGAAGGGCCGGTCATCGCTTGCTGCAACCACGCCGGAGCGGACCAAGTCGGCAAAACGCAGAAAGCGATGTTTCTCCGCATCAATCTCCGAGCGGACCGATGCAGGTGCCCAGTCACCTCCTCGTAGTGCGGTATGCAGAACCGCACGGCCCTCGGTCAGGTTGATCGCATCACCACGCAGCATGGCATCACGCTGGCCAGCGATATCGGCCTTCTGTGCGATGTCTAGCAGCGCCTGCCAGGCTTCCTCATCGATCTTCTCCTTTGACCAATCGATGAGAAAGCCCGCTGCCTCTCGACTGAAACGCGCAAAACGCTCGCGACCCCCGGCAAAGAGGTCGCGTAGATGGTGCGACATGAGCCTGTCTGCATGCGGCTTCAATCGCTCCGAAAGGCTGGCTTTGGTTCCAGTCGATGGGTTGGAAACCACGGTCTTCGCCCGTCCTCTTGCATGAGATGTGGGTGCTAGGTGCGCAGATTTGCCGCGAATGAAGTTCGCGATCCGCTCGGTCTTTGCCAGCAGATCCAGTCTCGGGCGATGCCATGCAAGATGAGCGACGTCAATGCCGATCAATGCCGGTTTTTTGACGCTGATCTCAAGCTTCGATTAGTAAATTAGCTTACGTTGCGTAACCTTATGAAATAAGGAGATTTTTTCCTCGTGTTCACGAGTTCATAAGACTTCCTGCATAGTTTCGGCACTGAGTCAGGGATTATACGGTGTACGACAGTTTAGGGTCCATTGTCAGGCCAATTGGCCCACGCGACCATCTCCGGTTGCCGGAGCTGGGTGACCTGCGCACGCGTTTGGCGCAGTTGGACGAGCACACCGACTGCGATCTGACGTTCTTCCTGGACAAACTCGGCCCGTTCGCTGATCGCGTCATCCTCGCCAAGCCCACCGGTGATGGCAGCTACCGCTACTTGCATTTTGGCAGCCAGCTGGTTGAGCAGGCCGGTTTTGATATGTCCGGCAAGCTCACCCGCGATTTTGATGTTGTCACACGCGAGCACATAGAGGCGACATTTCAAGACGTACTGGATACTGGTCAGCCCATCACGACGCTGATGCCAGGCGTACCGGGCGGGATGGTAAACACTTGGCAACGCTTCGTTTTTGGCGTTGAAGTTGGCGGGGAGCCACATATTCTCTCGCTGGTCGTTGCCCTGGACAGCGCAATTGATGCCGTTCAAGCAAGGCGCAAGGACGTGGCCGTTTGCGTTACGCCGCTTCGTGTTCAGGAGGACAACGCATCCCTCGTTCTGGCGACAGAAATCCCTGTCGCCAAGCACTTTGGCGAAATCGACACCACGCCAATCAATGACTTTCTTGCCGACGTTCCGGTTCCGGAGGAAGCGCCTGAGGCTGGGTCGTTGCTTTCAACCCGTATCCTGGAACTTGTTCCGAAGGGCGAAGCACCGCGGCAGGTCATGGCCGATGTGGTGCATGGCTTTACCGCCCCGTTTCTGGTGCTTCTGGATGCCACCGGGACGGTGCGCCTCCACAACCAGTTCCGCACGGCTACACACCGACTTCATGCAAGCTTTGAGCTTGGGCGGCTTGGATCCTGGATCCTGCCAACGCCAAACTCCGATCTCGTGATCCTGGCGCCGGAGCTAGCGGACCTCCTCGAAGTCGAACTGAATGGCGATGGGAGCACGTCGCTGACGGCTCTGAGGGAGCACTATGACCCTGAACTGCTGACGCAGATCGAAGAGGCAACTGGAGCTTGTTGGCGCGATGGAAAGGACTATCGCCTTGACGGCGTTTTCACGCGGACCAATGGAAGTGAGCTCGATATTCGAATATCGGGCGCGGCGATGCGCAACCAGGCCGGCAAGACGATTAGCGTCTTCGGTATCATTCAGGACATCTCGGCAGAGCAGGCCGCCAAACGGCGCATTGAGGAAAGCGAGGACCGATTCCGTGACTTCGCCAGCCTCGCTGGAGACTGGTGTTGGGAAACCGACCAGAACCATTGCTTCGTCAACTTCACCGACGGGCTCTATGAATCCGGGCACTACTCCCAGACGGCCTTTGTCGGAAAAACCCGGCGTGAAATACCGCTGATCGCGGAGGATCGGCCGGTTATCGACGCCCATTTTGAGGATCTGGAAGCCCATCGCCCTTTCCGGGATCTGATGTACCGCCTTCAGGACTATCCGGGCGCGCCGGTACAAACCTTCCTGATTTCCGGCAATCCCAGGTTTAGCAAGGATGGCGATTTTCTGGGCTACCGCGGCATGGGACGGAACATCACCGACCGTGTTGCTGCCGAACAGGAACGCGATGAAAATCGCTTGGCACTTGAAAGCGCCCAACAGGTGGCCGGGGTCAGCCATCTGACGATCGATCTGGTGACCTACCGGGTCCAATCGAGCAATTGTCTTCAGACCCTGCTCGACCTGCCCTTACCGCGCTGGGCCAAGCACAAAGGCAAGCTTGACCGACACTGGCGAACAATCCTGCGCCAGGTCCATCGCCGTGATCGGCAGGCACTGATCAACGCAGTGCGCTGTGGCCTGCGGGGGGACGAGGTCGATCCGGTTGAACTTCGATACTTCTCACCGCAGGCGCGCCATGCCACCCACATGCGCCTTATGCTGCGGCACCGACCTGCCAAGGACGGCAAGCCTGCGGCGCTCATGGGCGTGGTTCAGGATATCAGCGCGCTCAACCGGGCTCATGAGGAACTGGAACAGCGTAGCGCCACGCTGACTGAGGCCCAGGCCATGGGTCGCATCGGTGACTGGCAGTATGACCAGGCGACCCGGATGATCAGCTGGTCACAGCAGATGTTTGCGATCTTGGGCCTTGATCCCAACAACTTTGTGCCCGACCGCAAGACCGCCATGGAACTGTGCGGCCCGGAAGATGGTGATGTTCTTCGTGAGGCTCATCGGCGTACGCTCAAGACCGGCGAGATTGTCCGCGTCGACGTTCAAGCGCGCCGAGGCGATGGCACGTTCGGCTATTATTCGATGCTCACCAAGCCGAAGTACGATGATCATGGTGTCATTTGCGGCCTGTTTGGTACTGTTCAGGACATCACTGAACGCAAGCGCGCTGAGAAGCAGTTACGCAGCCTGGCGTTCTTTGATCCACTGACGGGGCTTGCCAACCGGACCTTGTTCGCGCGCGAACTGAATGAGGTCTTGAAGGCAGTGCGTCATCGCGGCGGATCGGCTGCTTTGCTTCTCCTTGACCTTGACCATTTCAAAGAGGTCAACGATTCCCTTGGTCACGCCGCCGGCGATGAACTGTTGCGCGCCGTCGCCCGCATTTTGAAAGAGCATGTGGACGACCGCGGCTTTGTTGCCCGTCTTGGCGGCGATGAATTTGCGATCATCGTGCGTGACTATGCAAGTGTGACGTTTCTGGAAGGCTTCGCCAACGGCATCATTGCCAAGCTGTCGGGTGTCCTGAAGCTGCAGCGTGGCGAGGTCGTTACCGGAACCAGCCTCGGGATTGCGCTCATTCCGCAGGATGGTGGCGATGCGGAGGAAGCGCTGCGCAACGCTGATCTTGCCCTGTACATGGCCAAAGATGATGGGCGTGGTAAGGCCCTGTTCTTCAGGCCTTCGATGAGCCGTGCGGTGCAAGCGCGCCTCAACATGGCGCGCGATCTGCGCTTTGCCATTGAAAACGATCATCTGGAGACACGATTTCAGGGTCAGATTGATCTGCGATCCGGCCAGGTGGCAGGCTTTGAAACACTCGTTCGCTGGAAGCACCCCGACAAGGGGTATATCCCTCCGTCGGAGTTCATCCCGGTGGCAGAAAGCTCCAGTCTCATATGCGATATCGGCCTTTGGGTGCTGCGCGATGCGTGCCGTACGGGGCGGGCCTGGATCGAGGCTGGTGAGCCGCCACGAACCATATCGGTCAACGTATCAGCAGCACAGATCTGGCAGTCGGAGTTTGAAGACGACGTCATCAAGATCGTTGAGGAAACGGGCTTCCCGCCGCATCTTCTGTGTCTTGAACTGACCGAGAGTGTGTTCGCCGATCATGGGGAAGGGCGCGTAAGGCGGGCCCTGGGCAAGTTGAAGGATGTCGGCATCCGTCTTGCCCTTGATGATTTTGGAACCGGCTATTCCTCGCTTGGCTATCTGAAAGAATTGCCGTTCGATGAACTGAAGATTGACCGCTGCTTCGTCACCGGTGCCAATACGACCGATGAACAAACCCGTTTGCTGCAAGGCATTATCGCGCTTGGGCGTGGCCTGGGAATGACGGTCGTCGCGGAGGGCGCGGAAGAGGAGGAGGAGATCAGCCTCCTACGCGCCATGGACTGCGACATGGTTCAAGGCTTTGCCTTTATGCGCCCGGAAAAAGCCGATGATGCGTTGCGCCAGGCCGAGCAAATCGAATTTGATCTGGCTGCATCCAGCCATGAAGCTGCCCCTGATGAACAGCTTCCAGATGCGCTGAAATTGGCCGGCTGATACCTGTCAGCTGCCGGCCGTTCCTAGGCAAGACGACCAACTCGGTCTATGCAGGTTCCTGATCAAAGGAGCCGATATGCCCGCTACCCTTTCCATCGTTTCGGACTTTGTCTGTCCGTGGTGTTACATCGGCAAGGCAAGGTTGGATGCAGCGCGAGAAAGGCTGGGCGATGATGTAAGTCTGACCATCCGTTTCCTGCCGTTCAAGCTCAACCCGTCTATGCCGGAAGACGGCATGGACCGCGCCGACTACCGGATCGCAAAATTCGGCTCGCTGGAGAAGTCGAACGAACTGGACGCCCAGGTTCGACAAGCCGCTGAAGAAAGCGGTCTGACCATCCACCATGACCGTATGATGCGCACACCCAACACGGTGAAAGCGCACATGCTGATGGCCATGGCAGCCAGTCTGAAAGCGCCCGATGGCGATGCAGGCGACGTCGCAGAGCGTTTGGCAGGCCTTTTATTCACCGCCTATTTCGTCGATGGACAGGACATCGGCGAAAGCGACGTTCTGCGTGCCCTGGGTCAGAAGGTCGGCATTCCCGATGCGATCATCGATGGGGCGCTGGAGGATGCAACCCTTCGCCAGGCAACCGAAAAGCTGGCCGATGATTTGGCCACTCAAGGGATCAGCGGCGTGCCAAGCCTGCTCCTCGATCAGCATTTTCTGGTGTCAGGTGCCGTACCAGCCAATGATCTGGTGCGCATCCTGCCGCAAGCTCTGGCGATCCTGGAAAAGGCTGCGACCGAGAATACCGGGACCCAACCAAACGGTTGAGTCTCGGTCGCCTAAGCATCGCTTTCCGTCGCCATTGTAGACGTTCGGCCGGCCACCTACATCGCTCAAAAGCACACCTTTAAGAGGCTCCGCATGACAGCGCCTAACCCTTTTCTTGAGACCTGGACAACGCCGCATGCTGTGCCGCCATTCGCCAGCATCACGCCCGACCATTTCGCACCGGCCTTTGAGAAAGCTTTCACGGCGCATCTGACGGAGGTGAATGCCATCGCCGATGATCCTGCTGAGGTTGACTTTGCCAACACAATTGATGCGCTGGAACTGGCTGGCGAGCTTCTGCGTAAGACATCAGCGGTTTTCTACAATCTGTGCGGCGCGGATACCAATGAGGCACTTCAGGCGCTCGAACGAGACCTGGCGCCGAAGATGGCCAAGCACAGCCAGGCGGTGAGCCTGCATGAGGGTCTGTTTGCACGCATTGAAGCTCTTTGGGCCAAACGCGACAGCCTAGACCTCACACCGGAACAAGCCCGTGTGCTTGAGCTGAATCGCAAGGGTTTCGTCCGCGCCGGCGCCCTTTTGGAAGGTGAAGCGCGCGACCGTATGCGTGCAATTGGCGAGCGGCTGGCTATTCTGTCCACTCAGTTCTCCCAAAATGTGCTGGCCGATGAGCAGGTGGAAGCACTGCACCTGAAGGACGGGGCCGACCTTGTGGGCCTGGCGCCCTCTCTTGTGACGGCGGCGGCGGAAGCGGCGAAAGAGCGTGGCAAGGATGGATGGGTGATCACACTCTCCCGCTCACTGATTGAACCCTTCCTCGTGCAGTCAACAAGGCGGGATTTGCGCGAGGCGGCGTTTGCGCAATGGACGTCGCGTGGCACGCGCGGCGGAGACACAGACAACCGCGCCATCGCCCAGGAAATGCTGGCCTTGCGCCAGGAACGTTCAAAGCTGCTCGGCTATGACAGCTATGCTGCCTTCAAGCTTGAAAACGAGATGGCCAAGACGCCGGCGTCCGTTCGCCAGCTTCTCGATGACGTCTGGGGGCCCGCACGGGAGCGGGCACTCGCCGATCAGGCGACCCTCGAACAGATGGCCCGTGATGATGGTCAGAACATCACGCTGGAGGCCTGGGACTGGCGGCACTATGCCGAGCGCCGGCGTCAGTCAGAGTTCGCGATTTCCGACGATGAGGTGAAGCCATACTTCACACTGGACGGCATGATTGATGCGGCGTTTGACACGGCGTCCCGCTTGTTTGGGCTTCGCTTCACGTCGCGCCCTGACCTCCCCGTCTATCATCCCGATGTCCGCGCCTTCGAGGTGACGGACGCGGACGGCGAGCATGTCGCTGTGTTCCTCGGCGACTATTATGGCCGCATGTCCAAACGTTCCGGCGCCTGGATGAGCGCGTTCCGCGGACAGCGCAATCTGGGCACGTCGCAGCGCCCGATCATCGTCAATGTCATGAACTTCGCCAAACCTCCTGAAGGCGAGAAAGCGCTGTTGACACTCGATGATGTGCGGACCCTCTTTCATGAGTTCGGTCACGCCCTCCACGGTATGTTGTCGAATGTGACCTACCCCTCGGTGGCGGGGACAAGCGTGGCTAGGGATTTTGTCGAACTGCCTTCGCAGCTTTACGAGCACTGGTTGATGGAGCCGGATGTTCTGCGTGCCCATGCCCGCCATGTGGAAACCGGCGCGGTGATCCCGGACGATCTGGTTGAACGGCTGGTTGCCGCGTCAAAGTTCGATCAGGGCTTTTCGACCGTGGAGTATCTGGCCTCAGCTCTGGTCGATCTCGATCTTCATGACGGCACAATTGACGGCACCGCAGACCTGATGGCTGCCCAGGCCGAAACACTTGGCCGTATCGGCATGCCGAGTGCGATAACCATGCGGCACGCCAGCCCGCACTTCCAGCATATCTTCTCAGGCGGCGCGTATGCGTCCGGCTATTACAGCTATATGTGGTCGGAAGTCATGGATGCAGACGCCTTCGCGGCATTCAAAGAGGCAGGCTCGCCCTTTGACACCGATGTTGCGGACAAGCTGAAGACCCACATTCTGTCAGCTGGCGGTGCGACTGACCCCGCGGAGCTCTACACTCGCTTTCGCGGGCGATTGCCGACAGTGGATGCCTTGTTGGCGAAACGCGGGCTCGATAGCCCCGCTTAGAGCTTTTCGGCGAACACCAGTTCGCCTCCAACGCTCTATATGTTTGTTTTATCGCGTTTTCGGACGCAAAGCCGGTGCCCACTTTTGCTGAAAACGCTCTAGGCGCCAACCGGCCAGATCAGGCACCAAGCCGTCACGGTGGCTGCCGACAGGATCGTCGCGACCGTGACGATCTGGGCCATCAGTGGCGCATTGCCACCCAGTTGGCGTGCAAGGATGTAGGCTGAGGTCGCGGGCGGCACGATGGTGCACATCAGTCCGATAGCGATCAGGTCGGGCGAGAGGCCTATCATGAGCGCGATGGCGAGGAAGATGGCCGGTTTCACGACTAGCTTGGTTGCGCTGGCAAGACCAATCGCCAGCACGGACCCCTTGCCGGTTATTGGTGACAAGCCGGCACCCACTGCAAACAAGCCCAGCGCGATAGCAGCTGTTCCGAACCATCCAAACATCGTGTCGACCGGACCCGGCCATTCAATCTGCAACGGATTGACGGCGAGCCCCAGCACGCACGCGACGATCAGCGGGTTGGTGATGAGCGAGCGCCAGAGATTGGGCGACGTGGCGCCCTCTGGCGGTGTCCCATGTCGGGCGAGCATCGTCACGCAATAGACGTTGACGATGATGATCATGAGCGCGAGTGGAACCGCGGCAATCTGAATGCCGGCATCGCCATACACAGCGAAGACCAGAGCGAAGATGATGTAGCTGTTGAAACGGTTGGCGCCCTGAAAAGCCGAGGTGGCTGATGGCCCGTCCGGGAGAACCTTCACAAGCAGCAACCAAGACAAGCCTCCGAGCACAACTTGTAGCCCAGCCAGAACGGCTACCAGGGACCATACGGACAGATCGTCAAAGCTTGCCGTGGAAAGATTGGAAAACAACAGCGCGGGGAAAAAGACCACGTAGGTGACCCGCTCCACGCCAGCGACATGGGTATCGTTCACCAAACCGACACGTCGGATGGTGAAGGCGAGCACGATCAACAGGATAACGGGAAAAAGGGCGGAACCCACCACGGGAGACATCATGAATCGGGCCTAGCTGATCTGGCCACAAGCGACAATGGCAGCGGTCTTTCCGGCAGGTAGCATAAAGTCGTTTCAGCAGCGCTTTGATCAAAGGTTTGAATTTCTCCGAAAGCGCTACCGAAACCCTTTGACAGCTTAAAAGACATAGCGCAGGTTTTGCAGCGCTGCCGCCATCTGAGGTGCTCTGGGCAGCCACCGCACTATCCTCGGATCGGAGCCGTCAATGTTCGTTTCGCCCCTTTCTTCCACCGTGCACAGCCGCCGTCAGCTGGGCGGCGATCCTGACTGGTGGCGTGGCGCGGTCATCTATCAGATTTACCCACGCTCCTATCTGGATGTGAATGCTGATGGCATTGGTGACCTGTCCGGCATCACCTCCCGGCTCGACTACATTCAAAGCCTGAACGTCGATGCGATTTGGATTTCGCCGTTCTTCGTCTCGCCGATGGACGATTACGGTTATGACGTCGCCGACTACAAAAATGTCGATCCGATGTTCGGCTCGCTGGAGGACTTTGACGCCCTTTTGGACGCCGCGCATGAGCGCGGCATCCGGGTTCTGATCGATCTGGTGATCTCGCACACCTCCGACCGGCACCCGTGGTTCCGTGAAAGCCGGATCGACCGCAACAACGCCAAGGCTGATTGGTACGTGTGGGCCGACGCCAACCCGGATGGCACACCGCCCAACAACTGGCTGTCGATCTTTGGCGGCTCAGCCTGGGAGTGGGATTCCCGCCGGCGGCAGTACTTTCTGCACAACTTCCTGCGCTCGCAGCCTGACCTCAACTTCCACAACCCGATCGTTCAAGAAGCCGTCCTGGATGCAGCACGGTTCTGGCTGGAGCGCGGCGTGGACGGGTTCCGGCTGGACACCGTGAACATGTACTTCCATGACGCGGAGCTGCGCGACAATCCGCCGATCGAGAAAGGCCAGGTGGTCAACGGCATTCCCGAGCAGAACCCCTACGGCCTGCAGCAGCCGATCTACAACATTACTCGACCTGACAATCTGGCTTTCCTTGAACGTCTGCGCAGCTTGATGGACGAGTATCCGGCGACCACCACCGTGGGCGAGGTTGGCGCGGTGCTCGACATGTATGACACGCTTGCCGACTACACTGAGTCCGGCAAGCGGCTGCACATGGCCTACTCGTTCGATTTCCTGTCGCGCGAGTTCTCCGCTGAGTTTATTCGCTCAGTGGCTCAGCGCATGGATGGCAACCGCAACAGCTGGCCGAGCTGGGCGTTCTCCAATCATGACGTGGAACGCGTGCTGACGCGCTGGGGTCTATCGATTGAACCCGATCGGGCTGCGCCACTTCTCATTGCACTGCTCACATCGCTGAAAGGGACGCCCTGCCTCTATCAGGGCGAGGAACTGGGCCTGAGCGAGGCCGTTGTCCCGTTCGAGCATCTGCGCGATCCCTATGGCATCCGCTTCTGGCCAGAGTTCAAAGGCCGTGACGGTTGCCGTACACCGATGCCGTGGAATCCGGCCGCAGCCAATGGAGGGTTCTCTGAAGGCACGCCTTGGTTGCCGGTTCCGCCCGAGCATATTGCCCGCGCCGTGTCGGTGCAGGAAGGCAATGACGCTATGCCACTGCGCCATGTCCGCCGGTTTCTGGGTTGGCGGAAGGACCAGGCTGCACTGAAACGTGGTGATGTGCGCTTCCATGACAGCGATGGGGACGTCATCGCCTTTACGCGTTCCTATGAGGGCGAACGCGTCCTTTGCGTGTTTAATCTGGGAACCAACCCCGGCAGCTTCGCGACCGGTGGCTTTGGCCCTATCAGTCCGATAGGCGGCCATGGCTTTGGTGGACGCCTGGAGGGGATGGGAATCTCGCTTGATCCGCTGGATGCGTTTTTCGCAACCTATGACTAGGTTCGGTTAGGCGCTCAGGCGTTCGATACCAAACTGCAGGTCGTAGAGTTTGGCATAAAGGCCGCCCTTGGCGATAAGCTCGTCATGGCGGCCTTGTTCGACGGCACGGCCTTCATCCATCGCCACGATCTTGTCGGCTGCGCGAACAGTGGAAAGCCGATGGGCGATGACAAGCGTGGTTCGCCCTTCGGAAAGGCGCGCCAAGGTGGCTTGGATGGCATCTTCTGAGTGGGCATCCAGAGCAGATGTGGGTTCATCAAGCAGGAGAATGGGCGCGTTGCGCAGGAAGGCGCGAGCAATGGCGATGCGCTGGCGTTGGCCACCGGACAAAAGAGACCCAAGTTCACCGACCGGCGTTTCGTAGCCCTGCGACAAGGCCGATACGAAGGCATGCGCTTCGGCCCGTTTGGCTGCTTCCTCGATGTCGGCCTGGGTTGCATCGGTCAGCCCGGCGCGAATGTTGTCACCCACCGTTCCGTCGAAGAGGTAAGCGTCCTGGACGACATAGGCCTTGGTCTCCCGCACGGTTGCCGATGAGAGGTCAGCAAGGTTCTGGTTGTCGATGCGTATCTGGCCGGCGGTCGGGTCCCAGAAGCGCAGGACCATGGCCATGACGGTGGATTTACCAGCTCCCGATGCGCCCACAAGGGCGGTCGTCTTACCGGCCTGGGCGGTGAAGGTCAGGTTGCGCAGAACCGGCGTGTCGGGCTCACCGTCATGATCCTTGGCCGGATCGTAGCTGAAGCTCACATCCTCAAAGCGAACCTCGCCGGCCTTGAAGATAAAGTCCTCGCCAGCCCCTGCTTCGCGCTTCGATGGCGGACGGTCTAGGAAACCATACATCATACGCACGCCGACAAGGCCTGCCTCCAGTGGCACGCGCAAATTGGCAAGCTTGCGCGCCGGCTCATAGGCAAGCAGCAGCGCTGTGACGAAGGAGAAAAATTCACCTGGTGACTGACCCTGCTCGATCACCCTGTAGCCACCATAAAAGATGACTAAGGCAACCGCGATGCCGCCAATGGTTTCGACTAGTGGCACCGGACGCGCTTTGTAGATCGCGATCTTGTCCGCGGTCCTGCGCAAATCATCAATGGTCGAGCCAATGCGCCCACCGAGATCTTCCTCCATCCGGAATGCTTTGACGATCCGAAAGCCCTGTGCGGTTTCGCGGACATAGTTGAGGAAGTCGGCCGTCAGGGAGACCTGCTGCCTGGCGACACGGCGTACGCGCCCCATCATCTTTTCAATCAGGAACGCCAGGACCGGCAAAGCAACGATCATGGTAAGCGACATAATCGGGTCCTGGATGACCATCACCACCAACAGGCTGAGCAATGTCAAAACATCGCGCCCTGCTCCGGTGACAATGAGATTGAGGACTTGACGTGCGGAATTGGCATTGTTGCCGAAAACGGCTGCGATTTCGGCAGATGGCTGCCCCTGAACGAAGCCCACATCCTCTTCGAGAAGACGGCGGAACATGCGGTTTTGGACATCGGCAACGATCGCGTTCCCAATGCGCGCCATGATGATCATCTGGAAGTACATCGAGGCACCTTTAACCAGATAAATCGCCATGACTGCCGTGCCAATGAAGATCAACCATTCGCGCGATTGATTGATGAAAACCTCATTGATGAGGTCGCGCATCATGTAGGCGACGAGCGCCGTGGAGCCCGCTGCCAGTGCCATGAAGAAGAAAGCAAGCGCATAGCGGCCAATGTAATGCCGGCCAGTGTCCAGCAGCAGGCGCTGCAGCACCTTCTGCCCGTCTTCGCTGGCAACGGATATGCGCGAGGAAATCGGTTGCGTCATTGCGCACCGATTAGGCCGGTATCGCGCCATAGGCAAGCTGGCACCCGGTCACAGGATGCTTCGGACCTTGGCAAGGTCATGCAAGCCGTTGCGCTTGAGGCGTTTTTGTTACTTGTAGCGGAAGCTCTCACCGCCAGCGTCGAACAGGTGCATTTTTTCAGGCGAACCGGTCAGATGCACCGTTTCGCCTTTGGTCACCTGGGCAATACCGGGGATCTTGGCGATGAGGGTCGCCTCCCCTTGAGCGGCGGGCTTCAGGTATACGACGGTGACCTCGCCAAGTTTCTCACTGTAGAGAATTTCGCCTGAATAGATGACCGGATCACCCTCGCCAGCGACGACGAAGTCTTCCGGACGAATGCCGAACGACACTTGGTCACCGCTTGATGCGCCAGCAGAGGCAATCGGAACCGTGACCTCCTCGCCATGGTCAAGTTTCACAGTGGTGCTGTCTCCAGCGCTTACCACCTTGGCACTCATCAGGTTCATTTTCGGAGATCCGATGAACTGCGCAACGAAAGTGTTGCGCGGCGTCTCGTAAAGCTCCAACGGTGTGCCAACCTGCCCGATCGTGTGGGTCTCGTTGTTCAGAACCACGATGCGCGACGCCAGGGTCATGGCTTCGACCTGGTCGTGCGTCACATAGATCATGGTTGAGTTCGGCATGTCCTCCTTGAGCTGCGCGATCTCAATACGCGTATCAACGCGCAGGGCAGCATCAAGGTTGGACAGCGGTTCATCAAAGAGGTAGACCTTGGGATCGCGGACAATAGAACGACCAATGGCAACACGCTGGCGCTGACCGCCCGACAAGGCTTTGGGCAGGCGCTCCAGATAATCCTCAAGCTGAAGAATCTTGGCCGCTTTCTGCACGCGCTGATCAATCTCCTCGCGCGGCATCTTGGCGATCTTCAGGGCAAAGGACATGTTGTCGTAGACGGACATGTGCGGGTAGAGCGCGTAGGACTGGAAGACCATTGCGATGCCGCGCTTGGACGGCGGCACCTCGTTCATACGCTCGCCATCGATCTGGAAATCACCGCTGGAGATGCTTTCCAGTCCGGCAATCATACGCAGGAGTGTGGACTTTCCGCAGCCTGACGGTCCGACGAAAACGATCAGCTCACCGGTCTCGATGTCGAGATCGATATCTTTGAGGACTTCGACCTTTCCGTAGGACTTTGCGACGTCCTGCAAGTGCAGCGATGCCATGTTCCTCTCCCTTAGTTTGGATTCTTGTTGTTGGCGTAAAGCGCGTCATGGGGCTTCAGGAAACCGACGCCGTCGCTCAAATGGCTATCAAAGGGGCTGGCGTCATCCGCCGTCCAAAGCCCCGGTGGAAGTGAAATCTGCGCCTCGTCGGACGATAAATTGAAAGCGCAGAGTACCTGCTCTCCGTCCAGCGATCTAACAAAGGCAAAAACGGCATCATCACCTGGCAAGAGATCAAGACTTCCCTGGATCAAAGCCCGGCGCTCGGCACGGTAGCCGATGAAAGCGCGATAGAACGATAGCAGGGAAGTCTTGTCTTCATCCTGCACGCTCACGGCTTTGGGCATGTGATGCGGATCGATAGGTAGCCACGGCTTGGCGTCGGCAAATTCAGCATGAGGTTGATCGCTGTTCCACACCATGGGCGTGCGGCATCCATCGCGCCCCTTATAGTCTGGCCAGAAATGCTTGCCGAAAGGATCCTGCAGGTCTTCGAAGGCAACGCTGCTTTCAGTGAGCCCCAGCTCCTCTCCTTGATATAGGCAGGCCGTTCCGCGCAAAGACATCAGAAGTGCCGCGTGGAGCTTCTGCCCGGCTTCATCCAGTTGCCATCGCGAGGCGATGCGCGAGACGTCGTGATTGGAATGCGCCCAACATGCCCAGCCATCACCAATGGTCGACTCATACTGGGCGATCAGACTGTGAAGTCCCCGAGCGCCTGGATACTGCTCGGACAGCAGCGAGAACTCGTAGCACATGTGCAGTTTGTCGCCGTCGGCTGTGTAGTCGACGCGAAGCGGCATCCCATACTTCGTGTCGCTGATCTCTCCAATCGACGTGGTCATGGGATAGTCATTGAGAGTGTCCCGCATACGGCGCAAAAAACCTACCGTCTCGGGCCGGTTCTTGTCGTAGATATGGTCCTGCCAATCGTAGGCGCTAACCGCCTCAGTTGGTGCGGAGACGGCGCCATTTGCGGCAAGCTTCGGATTGTCCCGCAGGGCCTGGTCATGAAAGTAGAAATTCACGACGTCCAGGCGCACTCCATGAACGCCGCGCTCCAGCCAAAACCGCAGCACGCTCAGCAGTGCATCTTGCACTTCGGTGTTGTGTAGATTGAGGTCTGGCTGAGCTTTGAGGAAGTTATGCAGATAGTATTGGCCACGGGGCTCGTGCCACTGCCAGGCGTCCCCGCCGAACACCGACTGCCAATTGTTGGGCGGTGAACCATCGGCCTTGGCATCTGCCCAGACGTACCAGTCGGCTTTGGGGTTGGTTCTGTCTTGCTGGCTCTCACGGAACCAGGGATGCTGATCGGATGAATGCGAGAACACCAGATCAATGATGACCTTCAGCCCAAGCTCGCGGGCCTTGGACATCATGGTGTCGAAATCCGACAGCGAGCCAAACAGCGGGTCGATGGCCTGGTAATCGGCCACGTCATACCCAAAGTCCTTCATTGGCGACAGAAAGACCGGCGACAGCCAAATAGCGTCGACACCCAGGTCGGCGATGTAAGGCAAGCGTCTTGCCAGCCCGGCAAGATCGCCAACGCCATCGCCATCGCTGTCCTGAAAGGAACGCGGATAGACCTGATAGATCACCGCGCCCTTCCACCAATCGGCGTCAGCGCTTGTGAGGGTGGGGGAGCCGCGCATCGCTCAGCGTTACTTCACCGAGCCGGCGAGCAGCCCGCGGACCAGGTATTTCTGCATCGTGAAGAACACGACCAGTGGCACTGCGATACTCACAAAGGCGGCTGTCGCCAAAATCTCCCAATTGCCGCCACGAGTGCCAAGAAGCTCCACGATCTGGTTGGTCATGACTGTGGTTTCGCCGGTTGCATCAATGAGGAACACCTTGGCCACCAGCAGATCGTTCCAGGTCCACAGGAACTGGAAAATCGCAAAGCTGGCGAGTGCCGGGAAAGACAGTGGCAGGATGATCTTGGTGAAGATCTGAAAGTCCGTTGCGCCATCCACCTTGGCATTCTCGATGATGTCCTTGGGCAGGCCGACCATATAGTTTCGTAAGAGGTAGATCGCGAGCGGTAGCCCGAACCCGGTATGCGCTAACCAGACGCCGAGATAGCCTTTGCCAATACCGATACCCAAATGCAGGCGAAGCAGCGGTATGAGCGCGAGCTGCAAGGGCACCACCAATAGGGCGACAACCAGCGCAATGAGGACAGCCCGCCCTGGGAAATCCATCCAGGCCAGCGCATAGGCCGCGAATGCGGCAATAACGATCGGGATGATCGTGGCAGGGATGGTAACCGTCAGCGTGTTGAAAAACGCCTGGGTCATGCCGCCGTCAGAATACCCACCGGTTAACACGGTGTTGTAGTTGTCCAGCGTGAACTCGGGCGGCGATTGCGTCGTGACAAAAATCCGCTGGCCTCGACCGGAAATCTGATCGTCATCGCCGCGCCATTCATAGTCGCCATTAGTCTGTACTGTAACGGTATCGACGTCGCCTAGGACAGCAACGTCGCCTGGAACATCAGCATCAATGGCACGTGAGGAGGTCCCCCAGACCGTGATGGTTTTGTTGGTCCCACCGTCAAACAGATTGCCGGAGACAACAAACATGTCCCCATCGGCTACCCTGTTGTCGTCCGGGTCGGCAGCCCTGATCACCTCGTTTTGCTCAGCGGTGGTCAACGCGCCCCACCAGCCTGACGAGTTGATCTGATCAACGGTGCGGAAGGAGGAGACAAGCAACCCGACTGTCGGGAACAACCACAACAACACAAGCGCGATGGTGGATAGCTGGACGGTCCAGACAAGGCCTGATTTGGTTCCTGCAATGGCGGCCATCAGCGCATCTCCTTACGGGCGTTGTAGACGTTCCAAATCAGGATTGGGCTGACCAGGAGCATGATGACGATGGCACTGGCAGAGCCAACGCCCCAGTCATTGGCGCGGAACAGCTTGTCGAACATGTAGTTGGCCAGAACCTGCGTTTCCCACTGGCCGTTGGTCATGGCGAACACGATGTCGAAGACCTTAAGCACCGTGAGCGTGATGGTGGTCCAGACCACGACGATGGTGCCCATGATCTGTGGCACCTTGATCTGGAAGAACACCTCAAACGGGTTGGCGCCATCGACGATTGCAGCTTCCACCGTTTCCTCCGGAATGCCGCGTAAAGCGGCTGAGAGGATGACCATGGCAAAGCCAGTCTGAATCCAGATCAGCACCACCATGAGGAAGAAGTTGTTGTAGAAGGGAATGGTCAGCCATTGCTGCGGTTCGCCATAGGGCAGCTCGGCGCCAAAAAGCGTGAGCGTGGACCGCAGGGCCAGGACGGCGAGATAAAGACCGCCAACGGCAATAATGACGCGGCCGAGCTGGGCAAGTAGCCCACCTCGTTTGTAGCCCTGGAGGTAGGGCTTGATCACTAGATAGACGACGTAGGCAGAAAGCGCGGCAAAGCACACAAGGATGATTGCCGGCAAGATCTTGAGGAAGATGAAGCTGCCTCCACCGCCCTGGAACTGTAGCCAGACGGCGTTGAGAACGCCGATCTGGGCCTGATCTTCGGGCCGCGCCACATAGATCAGACGGAAGATCACAGCCGCGCCGACGAAAGAGATCGCCATCGGCATGAAGATGAGAGACTTGGCGATGTTGCCCCAGGACAGACGATCGGTCAGCTGGGCCGCCAAAAGCCCGAAGGCGGTGGCAAAGGCCGGCACAACAAGAAGCCAAAGGAAGTTGTTGCGCAGCGCTTCCCAGAACTTCGGCTCATCCATCATCTGCTGATAGTTGGCCAGTCCGACAAAGGCGCCGCCAAGATCGCGGTCCGTGAGGGAGAGACGAAGCGTTTCAACAACCGGGTAGGCCAGATAGAGCCCGAGTGCGAAAATCGCTGGAGCAAGGAACAGCCAGGGGCGCACCATGTTGGCTCGCGAGATATTGCGGCCCGCATGTTTGCCCGTCGCTGGGAAGATCACCTTATCAAGAATTTGATTGGAGAAGTAGAAGTAGGCAATGCACCCACCTACCCCCACGATAATGGTGACCAGACCTTGAATGGCCGGGTTCATGTCCCCCTCCCCGTTTTGCTTTGGTTCTTATGGGGGTTGCCCGACGGCAGAAAACCGCCGGGCAAACCGTGTCTTAGGCCAGGCGTGCTGGCTTATTGCAGCGCTTCCCAGGAAGCCTGAATTTCGGCGGCAACATCTTCAGCAGCATCGCCACCTGCATAGTCAACCATACCGGTCCAGAACGACCCGGCACCAACGCCGCCTGGCATCAGGTCCGACCCGTCAAAGCGGAAGGTCGTGGCCGACAGCAGAATGTCGTTCATCTTCGCAACTGTCGGGTCGACGAACACATCTGAGTTCACGCCGGTGTGCGGCGTGAGGAAGCCACCCTGCGCCATCCAGATTTCGTGCGTTAGCGGGGGCTGCATGAACTCGACCAGACCGTGCGCGGCCGGTGAATCGTTGGTGATGGCCCAAAGCGTGCCAGCGCCCAACACAGGAGCGCCGAGATCTTCACCTTCGTAAGCAGGGAAGTAGAAGAAGTCGGCATCTTCACCAACCACAATCCCATCGGGGAAGAAGGCCGGAATGAAGGATGCCTGGCGGTGCATGTAGCACTGAGGCGGGGAGTCAAACAGACCTTGAGGCGCATCGCGGAAGTCCGTGGACGCCACGGCGCCAGCACCACCAGCGACATAGTCATCGTTGCGGGCGAAGTAACCAAACTCTTCGATCGCCGCGATGATGCGCTCATCGTTGAAGGGAATCTCGTTGGTGACCCAGCCATCATAGACATCCGGCGTCTGGGTGCGAAGAAGCATGTCTTCCACCCAGTCAGTTGCCGGCCACCCGGTCGCACCGCCTGAACCCAACCCGATGCACCATGGTGTTTCGCCATCGGCAACGATCTGGTCGGTCAGTTCTTTGAGCTCTTCCATGGTCTCCGGCACGTCGTAGCCGGCGTCCTCGAAGTTCTCTGGCGAGTACCAAACAAGCGACTTCACATCGACCTTGTAGAAGAAGCCATAAAGGTTGTCGGCACCGTTCTCGTCGGCATAGGTGCCCAGATCGACCCAGGATTGGCCAGCTGCATAGTTCTCACGAATCCAGTCACCGGTGCCGTCGGCCAAAGGCGTCAGGAAGCCGCGGCCGGCCATGTCGGAGGCAAGACCAGGCTGCGGGAAGACAGCGACGTTGGGTGCCGAACCGGCTTCCGCGTCAACCATGATCTGTTGCTCAAAGCTATCGGAGCCAACATAGCGCACGTCCGCGCCGGTGGCGGTCGCGAAATAGGCCAGAACGCTTTCAACAACGGCCTGGTCTGGACCAAGCCATGGACCGAAAACGGTGAGCTGCTCGCCTGAGAAGTCAGCCGATGCGGCAAACGCGTCATAGCTGCCCCAGTTAAAATCGCCGGAGCCTGGCGCAAATGTCAGGTCTTGGGATGATGCAGCCGAGGCGCCCATCACGGACAGGGCAACGCCTGCGAGAAGCAGTTTTTTCATGTGTCTCTCCCTTAGCGCCGGTTCTGAAGTCCGGCTTCGATATCGTCCCAATGCGGAGGTCTGAAAGCGCTTCCGCCTGAGTGACCCGACCATCACCGGACCATCCGGTGCCTGTCAAGCGATTTACTGTGAAACTTATCAAGGCCCTTGCCGGATTGGCGCGCGCAAAGTTTGGTAGTTTGAAACCGATTCAAAGTAGGTGCCGGAAGCGTTTCCGAGAATTGCTCAGGGTTTCCGGGGATTTGCGCCGCAAACATGATGACCCCATTGCATGCAAACCTAAGCAGCCTTAAGGGCGAACAGTGTCGCTGATGACATGGTGATGACGTGCCCTGCACGCGCATCAACCCTCACGCCCCACCCCTGCTGATGGATTGAATCGATGGTTTTCTCGCATCGCCGCGCCGATTTTACACCCGACTTTCTGTTCGCCACGGCCACATCGGCCTACCAGATCGAAGGCCACAGCTTTGGTGGTGCTGGCACCACGCAGTGGGACACATTTGCGGCAACGCCCGGCAATGTTGTGCGCGGCGAAAATGGCGGTGTCGCCTGCGATCATTTCCATCGCTGGGAGGAAGACCTTGATCTGGTGGCAGGCGCCAATCTGGACGGCTATCGCTTTTCCACCAGCTGGGCGCGCGTGATGCCGGATGGTGTCACCCCTAACCCGCAAGGACTGGATTACTACGACCGCCTAGTCGACGGCATGCTTGCCCGCGGCATCAAGCCGATGGCGACACTCTATCATTGGGAGCTACCAGTGCCGCTCGCTGACCAAGGCGGCTGGCGCAACCGCGACATCGCCGATCGGTTTGCTGACTTTGCAAGTTGTATCATGGGCCGCATTGGCGACCGGATGCACATGACAGCTCCGATCAACGAACCATGGTGCGTAGCGTGGCTGTCCCATTTCATGGGTCACCATGCTCCCGGCCTGCGCGATATCAGGGCGGCGGCACGGGCCATGCACCATGTGCTGCTGGCTCATGGCCGCGCGATACAAGCCATGCGGGCACTTGGCATGAGCGGCCTGGGCGCGGTGATGAACCATGAGTACGCCGAGCCGGCGGACGATAGCGTGCGTTCCAAGGAACTCGCCGAGCTTTACGACGGCATCTACAATCGCTGGTTTCTTGGCGGGATCTTCAACAAGGCTTATCCGCAGGATGTGCTCGCTCATTTGGAGCCCCATATGCCAGCCGGCTGGCAGGATGACTTTGACACAATCGCCCAGCCGCTCGACTGGGTGGGCATCAACTACTACACGCGCAAGCTGATCGGGGCGGACGGGTCAGACCAGTTTCCGTTCCTGGAGGAACGCGAGGGGCCGCTGGAGAAAACGGCCATGGAGTGGGAGATCTACCCAGATGGGCTGCTTCACTTCATCCGCCACACGGCCGGCTACACCGATCTTCCGATCTATGTGACGGAGAACGGTCTGGCGTCCTACGATGTACTCGACAATGGCGCGGTGCAGGATGACCAGCGCATACGCTATCTCGAGGCGCACCTTAGCCGGGTTAAACAGGCGTTGGCCGAGGGCATTGATGTGCGCGGCTACACGGTCTGGTCGTTGCTCGACAATTATGAATGGGCTCTTGGCTACGACAAGCGCTTTGGTCTGGTCCATGTGGACTTCCAGACGCTTGAGCGAACGGCAAAGGCGAGTTGGCACACGCTGAAAACGGCGCTCGCGCGCTAACTCGCCACATCGATGTTGAGCGGTTCCTGGTGCGCCCCTGGGACAGGTAGTTGCGGCGCTGGCTGGGAGGCCCACGCCGCACGCCATCAGCCCCCCCTCACGCCGGATCAGCTATACTACGTATATCGTGTACAACCTACAATTGCTTCCCTCGCTATATAACATCTTTTATTGCTTACTAAGCCGAATAACATTGTAATTCTACGTTGAATACATGTCACTTAATTAGTTTTTTACGATCAATACATCATCGTGCCGCCAACACATTCTTACTTGCAGATTTTTGTGCCGTTGGAGCCACTTACATGAAAATTCGATCGATCAGTTTTGTCATCATCGGTGCTTTGCTTGCAGTGGGTACAGTCTTCGCCGTCAGTGCCAATGTAACGCGTGAGCGCGTCGGAGAGGCACAACAGGTCTGGCTGTCGTATCGTGGCGACACAGCGGTCCAGGCTCAGGCGCTGGAAGGGCTGATCAGCAGCCTTGGCTTTGGCGGCGTCATTCATCACTTCAAGAACTATGTTCTACGCGGTGACGAACCGCGCATTGAGCGCATTCGCTATGCGCTGGGGACAGCCAAACAAGCAATTGCCGATTATCAGGCCACCCCGACCAACGCGACCGAAGACCAAGCCCTGGCTGATATTGAAGGTGTCATTCACGCCTATGCTGCGCAGATCGCGGTTGCGCGCCAGGCGGTGGCGCAGGGTTTGACTGCCGAAGAAGTCGATGCCCTCGTCGTCATCGACGATAACCCTGCCCTGGATGGTCTGGCCGTCCTGGATGACGCCGTGCGGCAAGTCACTGGTGGCAATGAAGGGGCCCCCACCAAAACGGTGTTGCTGGGTGAATTGCGCGCCTATCTGGGCTTTGGTGGCATGATCCATCAGTTCAAGAACTATGTCCTGCGCCAGGATGCGCCACGCATCGAGCGTGTTCAAAACGCCATCGATGCGGCGCAGGCAACGGTGACCAGCTATCAGGCATTGGCAAGAAGCCAGGAGGAGCATGCCGCTCTTCAGGATATTGCCTCTGTCATCGATGCCTATGAGACCAATTTGAACCTCGCGGTCCGGATGGCAGCGCAAGGCGCCACGGCTGCCGAGATCGACGGCGCAGTGCGCATTGACGACAACCCGGCAATTGTCGGCATGCAGACCTTGCTGACTGATATCAATGCGGAAAATGCCGCGAACTCCGGCTATCTGACCGAGGATCTTCAAACGGTGTCGGCTATCGCCACGATCGTGCTTGGCGTCGCCATACTCTCAACCCTTCTGTTGGCCGTGCTTGTCGGTTGGATCCTTCTTGGCCGCATTGCCAAGCCCATTGTGGGGCTGACGGGTGCCATGTCCAAGATTGCCGACGGCGAGCTTTCCACGGACGTCTCGACCTACATCGGCTCCAACGAGATCGGTGAAATGGCGCTTACGGTTGAGATCTTTCGGGAGAACTCTGAAGAGGTTCTGCGCCTGCAATCTGAACAGAAAGAGCAACACAAAAAGGTATCCGAGCGACGTGCCGACGACATGCGTGTGCTCGCTGATAGCTTTGAGCAGAGCGTCAAATCGGTGGTCCAAACCATTACCAGTGCCTCCAACGATATGGATACGACAGCCGGTAACATGCACGTGCTGACCACGCAGGCACACCAACAATCCTACAGCGTGGCGGCGGCGACTGAAAAGTCGCTTGCCAATGTGCAGTCGGCGGCGTCATCGGCAGTTGAACTGGACAGCTCAATTGTCGAGATCGGCGGCCAGGTTGCACGGTCAAGTGAGATTTCCCGCAAAGCCGTGAATGAGGCGGAGAGTGCACGCCAGACCATGACGCAGCTTTCCGAAGCCGCCCAACAGATCGGCTCGGTGGTCAAACTCATCAATGAAATTGCCGAGCAGACCAACCTTCTTGCCCTCAACGCGACCATTGAAGCAGCGCGCGCTGGGGAGGCTGGCAAAGGCTTCGCGGTGGTTGCCAGCGAGGTGAAGACGCTTGCAGGTCAGACCACAAAAGCGACCGATGAGATCGCGTCGCAGATCGCCCATCTTCAGCAAGCTTCGCAAAGCGCCGAACAGGAGATCAGCGGCGTCACCACAACGATTGAGATGTTAAGTGACGTTTCCAATGCCGTGGCAGCCGCCGTTGAAGAGCAATCGGCGGCGACCAGCAACATTGCCCAGAATGTGCAACAGGCAGCGACAGGTTCCAGTGATGTCGCAGAGGGCATCGAAGTGCTTGGCAATGCGGTCAATGAAGCGACCGGCGCAGCCGGTTCGCTGCAAGGGGCAGCTGACCTTCTTTCCGAACAATCGACTGAGCTTAACAGCCGGGTCGATGCGTTTCTGGAGCAGATTCGCGCGGCCTAAAGCGTCTTCCCCCAGAACATTCAGACGCTTTTCCCTCACGCGTGACCAGCGGCCTGCCGTTCCCCCGGCAGGCCGCTTACTTTTCAGCCTTGCGCGCCCGTACCGATCCCATGTCTGTGGCGCCGGTGAAGTCGCCGGCTCTAAATACAGCTAAGATCAGACCACCCGGCTAGGCAGGTTTTCTCCAGCAAAGAACGCGTCAAGATTGTCCGCTGCCAGCATGCCCATAGCCGTGCGAACCTCTTCGGTCGCCGATCCAATGTGCGGCAGAAGCGTGACATTGCGTAATCTGCGCAAGGCATCGGGCACCGACGGCTCATTCTCGAAAACATCCAGCCCTGCCCCGGCAATGCGGCCTTCGGCCAGAGCCTCAATCAGCGCGGCTTGGTCGACGCTGTCGCCGCGCGCCGTGTTCACCAGATAGGCAGAGGGTTTCATACCGGCGATGTGCTTGGCGGTTATCAAGGGGTTTGCACCGCCGCCTGGAACATGGATGGAAACGACATCGGCTTGCGACATAACCGCGTCGATGCTGCCTAGACGTTCAGCCTCAAAATCCAGGTCTTCAGCGGAAGAGCGGTTGTAGAACACGATCCTCATGCCGAACCCCATAGCTGCGCGCCGGGCGGTTGCCCGACCAATGCGGCCCATGCCGACGATCCCGAGCACCTTGTCTTGGATACCGGTGCCCAGATCATCCACGACCGAGAACCCAGCCCAACGACCCTCTCGCAACTTGGCCTCGGCAGCATAGGCGCCGCGGCTCGCGGCCAGGATCAGCATCATGGCGATGTCGGCGGTGGCGTCGGTCAGAACATCGGGTGTGTTCGACACGACGATGCCGACGTCCCGAGCAGTGTCGATGTCAATGTTGCTGTACCCAACGCCGACATTGGCAATCATGCGAACCCTGCGTCCATCGACGTTCAGACAGCTACTGTTCAATTGATCACTGACCGTTGGCACCAGCGCGTCATAGCTGCGCATAGCTGCTGCGAGGTCCGAAGCCGTCATGGGCCTATCGGAGGGATTGAGAACAACATCATAGTCACCGGCCAACCGGTCTTCGACCGGCCCGGTGAGTTTGCGGGTTACCAGAACCTTGGGCTTCGGCATTGCGTCGCCTCAGGTTCTGGCCGCTTCGAACTCGGCCCAGACTTTTTCAAGCACGGTGATGTCAAAGCCCGGCGCACGGGCCGGAGCCAGGACGATGGCCTCGTTTGCAACGACGGTTTCGATCGCCTGTTTAAGGTCTGGGATCACCGCGCTTGGGATCACCAACGCACCATGCCGGTCGGCATGGACAAGCTCATCCTGCGCGACCCTCATGCCCAAAATGTTGACCGGTGTGCCGATCTCAACGACATGCACAAAACCATGGCTCGGCCCGATCGATCCGGCCAGCACCGGGAAACCCTCGTCGATGACATCAAGATCGCGCATGACGCCATTGGTCACAGCGCCTGCCAGACCCAATCCCTTGTGAACGGCCACATGCACCTCGCCCCACCAGCCGGCGATACAGTTGGGATAATCGACATCCTCGATCACCGCAGCGGTCGGTCCATTGCCGGCTGCCATGGACCTGAAATAGTCCATCCTGCGCGCCCGGATCACATCGGGCGGTTCATTGGTCGGTGCAAGCCCGGCAATCTTTGCAGTTCGTGCGAAGCCGACAATTGGCGGATCGCCCGGTTTGGAGTGCTGCATGGTGCCGCGTGTGAAGCGGTTGAAGCCGCGCTTGCCGTCAACCACCTCGATTGCATTGCACACGGTCGGCGTGTCGACCGAGCGTAGCAAGGCCAGAAGGTCTTCAGGGATCAGTGTGTCAGCCATTGTTTCAGTACTTCATTCATCGCGTCTGGTTGTTCCAAGGTCGGCAGATGGCCGGCGCCTTCAATGATTGCGAGCTGTGATCCTGGGATGAGATCATGCATCAACTGGTGTCGCTCAACGGGGCAAAGCGCATCTTCAGCGCCACACAGGATTTGGGTGGGCACTGTGACGCTGCGCAGTGTTTCGCGTTGGTCCGGTCTGGATTGGATGGCCGCCGACTGATCGGCAAAAACGCTGGGACCAAGGCTTTCAGCCATGTCCATACACAGGTTCAGCAACTCATCCCGCTTCGGGCCCGGTGCCAAATAGTTGGGCTTCATCTCATCGCGCATGACCGTGCGCAGGCCTCCGCTCGCGACCTTGTCCACCTGTGCTTGGCGCATAACCGCCTTATCAGATGGATCGGCCAACGGGTTGGTGTCGATGAGCGCCAGCCTGGTGACCCGCTCGGGCGCCTGCCTGATGATCTCCATCGCCACGATGCCACCCATCGAAAGGCCAGCGAGCGCAAAGCGTGGCGGCGCGATCGCAAGGATCGCAGCCGCCAACCCCGCCATGGTGTCGGCACCCGTCAGAGGAACCACCATGACCGCACGCTCTGAGGAAACTGCGGCGATCTGGGGCTCAAACAGACGGGCATCGCACATCATGCCAGGAAGAAATATCAGGGGCTCCTGCATCAGTTAAGCTGCATGGTCTTCCCAGCGGGATCGTCGGTGCGCCGTATGCGATACATGCTGGCTTCTCCGGTCATTGACGGGGTCAGTGAGCGGGAAAGGTCTTCAGGCACCAGACAGGTGTCGCCAGGGTTGAGCGTTGCCGATCCGCCATCCCATTGCAGGTTCCAATGACCGCGTACCGGGATAAGGACCTCCGGAACGTTGCAGGTGTAGCGTTCTTCGGAGATCGAACCACGCGTAAGGAAGTCCGCCTCAAAGCCTGGGCGATCACGCAGCTTGGCATCCGGGCCAATGACCTTGGCCGGCTGATGATCAGCAAGCGCCATCAAGTCCCAATAGCGAGCGACATAGTTCGGTACGACATCGACAGTCTTGGGCTCGCCGCGCTTGGCCAGTTCCTCTTCAGACATCAAAGGCATTGGTTGGACACCGGCGGGCAAGCTTTCACCTTTTTGGGTGTCGTAAAGAACCCCGTTCTCGCCCAGAACCAGCCCATGATCGGCTGCCTCTTCGACCACCTGAGGTGCCCACATCACACCACCGCCAGCATCATCGCCACCCAACAGCGCCATGATCATTCCGTAGTCGGTGCCGATGTTCTCAAAACCGCGGAAGATCCCCGTCGGAATGTTGAAGATATCGCCCTCTTCCAGCGTGACTTCGCCGGCATTGCCCCAGCGACCCCAGAAGAAGCGCCAGCGGCCTTTAAGGACAAAGAATGCCTCGGCCGTGTTGTGATCATGCAGAGAGTTACGGCAGTTGGGCGGCTGGCCCGCCGCGCCGATGTTGAACCCGGGCGTTTCGCGGATATGGACATGCTGATCGGCACCTTCAGAAACCCCGCCGCCGATGATGGTGAAATTCTCCTTCTGGTCTGAACCAGGCGTATGCGTATCAATGAAGGCCGTCTTGCACGGTTTCAGATCACCATAACGGACAATGCGCGTTTCCATCTCTTGGGGGGTCATTCAGCCTCTCCTGTGTGCAGTATGATGTGTTTGAGAATTGCAATTTCGTCGAACAGCGTAAGCTCGCGGCGCAGACCTCGGGGTCCGAACTTCGCCTGCGCAAAGCCCGTGATGGTTGCCTCTGCGCGGTTGGCCGGCCGAACAGACCAGGCCCGTTATGCCTGCCTTGCAAGGACCATCGGATCGCGGCGCGCGGTGGTGAGAGCGGGTCTTCACGACCGTTGCGTTGATGAAGGCTTCATTGCCAACCAGCTTGCCGGCCAGAGAACGCAAGGGCAGATCGGCAGCATAGGTTTGCCATAGCGAAGCGACCGGCCGCTCTTCCCAGATCTCTTTGGTGACCCCAAGAATGTCGTCGGGCAGGCCCGTCCGTCGCGGATCGAAACCTTTCATCGCCCCGGCCATCCTTCCGGAACGCGTGCGCTCCCTCGAACAACGAGGGAACTTTCGATCTCCAGTCTGCCTGTTGGATGTCCGTTTCTATCGATTAGACCAGTCAGCATGGAGACTGTTGCGTCGACCATCGCATCAACAGGTTGGCGCAACGTCGTCAGGTCGTAGGTCTTCCAGGCGGCCATGGGCACGTCGTCGTAACCGACGACCGAAACGTCTTCGGGAACACGCAGACCAAGATCACAGCGCAGCGTCTCCAGGACGGCGAAAGCCATATGGTCGTTGCCGACGAAGATGGCGTCAGGGACTTCGGAGCCCTCATACAGCTGGCGGGTTGCATCGATGGCCATCGTGCGGCGGTAGTGGCTGTCGATAATGGAGAATGGTTCTATGCCGTATTCGGCAAGGCCCTCAACAAAGCCCTGTTGCCTATCGCGGCCGTTCAGAGACTTTCTCCAGCCAGCGATGTGGGCAATGCGCTTGTGACCACCGGCTGCCAGGAACCGGCCAGCAAGTCGTCCACCTAGGATGTTGGTGGAGGTAACCGCCGGCAGGGATGCGTCTTCTTGTGCGCGGTTGAACAGAACATACGGAATGCTGAGGTCTTGCAATCGCGTGGTGAGCTGGTTTGACATGCTCTCGGACGCCAGAATGATGCCGTCGACCTGGTGGGCTAGAAGGTTGTCCACGACGCCATCGACCTCTTCGGCCATGTTGGCGGCAAAGCAGACCAAGACATGGTAGCCATGCTCGCTGAACCGATCTGAAAGCTTTTGCAGGGCTTCGGGGTAGAACGGGTTCTTGAGGTAGGCGAGCACGATGCCAATGGTATAGGAGCGGCCCGTGTTCAAAGACCGCGCCAAGGTGTTTGGCAGATATCCAAGTTCGTGAGCGGCGTCCCGGACACGTTTGACCTTGTCTTCGGAGACGTAGGTGCCAGGCGTGAAGACGCGGCTGACGGTCGGCTGACTGACACCAGCACGTCGCGCTACGTCTGCAGCGGTGACCCGGGCGTCGCCAATCATCGGGTTACTCCGCCGCCACGCCGTAAGGAACGTTTGCACCGCCATACCGGCGCACGCGAACGTTGCACTGCTCGGCATGGCCGACAAAGCCCTCCAGCATGCACAGACGCGAGCCATAGGATCCGATCAAAGCCGCGGCCTCATCAGTGGTTATCTTCTGGTAGCTGTGGGTTTTGAGGAACTTGCCGACCCAAAGTCCGCCGGTGTAGCGACCAGCTTTCTTTGTCGGCAGGGTGTGGTTGGTTCCAATGACCTTGTCACCATTGGCCACATTGGTGCGCGGCCCCAGGAACAGCGCACCATAGCTGTGCATGTTTTCCAGATACCAATCATCACGGTCGGTCATTACCTGGACGTGCTCGTAGGCCATGTCGTTGGCGACCTGGAGCATGTCCTCATGCGTGTCGCAGAGGATCATATCGCCATAGTCTTCCCAGCTGGCGGCCGCCGTTTCTCTGGTCGGTAGCAAGGCCAGCAACCGGTCGATCTCTTGCATTGTTGCATCGGCGAGCTTTCGCGACGTCGTGATCATGCAGGCCGGTGAGTTGTACCCGTGTTCGGCCTGTCCCAAGAGGTCGGTGGCACACAGTTCAGCATCGACAGTATCGTCCGCGATGACCATCGTTTCGGTCGGGCCAGCAAAAAGATCGATGCCCACACGGCCGTATAGTTGGCGTTTGGCTTCAGCAACAAAGGCGTTGCCGGGTCCGACGAGCATGTGGACCGGCTCGATGCTTTCGGTCCCAAGCGCCATCGCCCCGACGGCTTGAATCCCACCCATCACGTAGATTTCATGGGCTCCGCCCAGGTGCATCGCAGCAACGATGGCCGGATGCGGTGCCCCGTCGACCGGTGGGGCGGAGGCAGCAATACGCGGGACGCCCGCAACCGATGCTGTCAGGACCGACATGTGGGCGCTCGCGACCATTGGAAACTTGCCGCCGGGCACATAACAACCCACCGATTGGACCGGGATGTTTCTGTGACCAAGGATCACGCCTGGCAGCGTCTCGACCTCGACATCGGTCATGCTGGCGCGTTGCGCCGCGGCAAAACGGCGAATCTGGTCCTGCGCGAACCTAATGTCTTCCATGTCGCGCGCCGAGACCTTCTGCACGGCGGCCTCAATTTCGGACGATGTAAGGCGGAACTGCTCGGGCGCGTAATTGTCGAACTTATGACTAAGCTCACGAACCGCCGCATCACCGCGTTTCTCAATATCCGCCAACGTGGCCTCAACGACGCTGCGTACCTGAGCGTCTTCTTCGGCTTTTTCAGCTTCTGGTTTCGACTTCTTGAGATACTCGATTGGCATGCTAGCGGTTCCTGATGCGATTGCCGGTCTCGGGGTCGAAGAGATAAAGATGGTCGGAATTCAATGAGATGCTGACCATGTCATCCTGGTCCTTGCGCAGGTGCCGGTCACCCTTGGCGATGACGCGTTGCTGACCCCATTGAACGGTCAGAAGAGTTGCCTCGCCAGTGTTCTCAAAGGCATAGATGCGCACATCGATTTCCGCCTCGCCTGGTTCGAAGACCCGCATGTCATCGGGGCGCACACCAAGGACCACCTTGTCACGGTCACCGGCGTCCACCGGCACCAGGCGGGTCCCACCAGTCGTGACAAACATGCCGTCTTGAACGGAACCGTTGATGAGGTTCATGGCGGGTGAGCCGATGAAGCCGGCAACGAACAGGTTAGCCGGATCGTTATAGATCTCGTCCGGTGTGCCCAACTGCTGGATGACACCGTCCTTCATGACCGCGACGCGGTCAGCCAGTGTCATGGCCTCAATCTGATCATGCGTGACATAGACGGTTGTAATCCGCAGCTCCCGGCTCAAATGCTTGAGCTCCGCACGCATTGTGACACGCAGCTTAGCATCCAAGTTCGACAGCGGCTCGTCCATCAAGAAGACCTTGGGTGTGCGCACGATGGCACGGGCCAAGGCAACGCGCTGGCGCTGGCCGCCTGACAGTTCCTTTGGTTTGCGGTCCAAAAAGGGGGTCAGTTCCACCTGCGCGGCAGCTTATTCAACGCTCGGTCGGACCTCCTCGGTCGGCGTGCCACGAACCTTCAAGGGATAGGCAATGTTCTCCAAGATGCTCATGTGCGGGTAGAGGCCGTAGTTCTGGAACACCATGGCCACGTCTCGGTCTTTGGGCAGATCGTCATTGACCTTTCGGTCGCCGATCCAAATCTCGCCGTCGGTCGGCTCCTCCAACCCAGCGATCATCCGCATTGTCGTCGTCTTGCCGCACCCGGATGGTCCAAGCAGCACGAGGAATTCGTGATCGTGGATTTCCAGCGATTGGTTGTTGACGCCAACAAATTCGCCCCACCTTTTGGTCAGATTTCTAAGGGTGACATCGGCCATCAGCGCACCGCTCCCATTGTCATGCCTTGAACGAAGTATTTTCGGATCAAGAGAGCCAGAACGAACATGGGCACCATGATGATGATGCCTGCCGCGCTGAGCAGGTTCCAAAGATCGCCCTCTTCGGCCCGGAACAGGGCCAGACCGATGGGCAGTGTCACTGCGTCCCGATTTGTCAGGATCAGTGCGAAGAGAAATTCATTCCAGGCGATGATGAAGCAGAAGATGCCAGCGGTCAGAAGACCTGGAGCAGCCATCGGAAGCACGATGTTGCGGATGACCTGAAGGCGCGACGAACCATCCACCATCGCTGCCTCTTCGGTGTCGAGCGGGATACCGTCGATGAACCCTTTGATCATCCAGATGGCAAAAGGCATCACGATTGCGAGGTTCACCAAGATCAGACCCAGCCGAGTGTCCAGCAAACCGATGTCCCGGAACATCACGAAGAAGGGCAGGATAATGACAACCGCAGGAACGAACTGCGTGGCCAGGATGACGACCAGCATCGCAGTCTCGCCCTTCAGCCGAAAGCGGCTGAACGAGTAGGCCGCCATCGTTGCAATCGGGATCGCAAACAGAACCGTTACGAACGCCACGATCGACGAGTTGATGAGCTTGTCCCCCAGGTCGTAGGGCGAGCGGAAGACCTCGGCAAAGTTCGCCAATGTCGGTGTGAAGAAGAGCTTCAGCTGGAAGACGTCGATATGGTTTTTGAACGCCGCCATGAAGATCCAAAGGATCGGGATCAGCATGATGAATGTTGCCAGCAGAATCAGCGCCAGCTGGACGGCTTTGACGGCCTGTTTTCTTTGATGTCCGGTCATCTCACTGCCCCCTCCGGAAAACGTGCTTGGCATAGGCGTAGGTGAGAAAAATCATGGGTATGACCATCAGCCAGGCGACCGAAGAGGCGTAGCCGATCTGTCCGTACTTCATGCCGTTGACGTAGATGTAGTGGGACAGCGTTTGTGTCGCGGTGCCAGGACCACCGTTCGTCAGCATGAAGATCTGATCGAAGGTTTTGAGGCTGAAGATCGACTTGAGGATGATGACCACGGCCAGCACCGGAGCAAGCTGTGGCAGCGTCACATCTCGAAACACACGCCAACCGCCGGCACCATCAACCTGCGCCGCCTCAATGGTCTCTTGAGGTATGCCAGCAAGTCCACCGATGAGCACAAGCGTTAGGAATGGGATCCACCCCCAAACATCGGCCATGACGCAAACCGCGAATGCGAGGATGGGATCGGCCAACCAGCTCACATCGGCCAATGGCGGGATCATGACTCCAAAGAAGGCATCGAACAGGCCGAACTCAGGATTGAACATGAAACGAAAGCTGACGCCGATGAGTGCCGGGCTCATTGCAAAGGGCAAAATGAGGAGCGTTTGAACGCCGGACCGCAACCGTCCACCAGGTGCCAAGAGCAAGGCGAGACCAAGAGCCAAAAGTGTGGTCAGTCCGACCGTGAGCACCGTGTAGATGGCTGTCACTTGAACCGAGTTCCAAAAGGCCGGCTCGTAAAGGAATGCCCAGGTGTAGTTTTCCCAGAACAGATATTGCTCCAGCGATCCGGGCCGGTTCAGCCGCCCTACGGTGAAGGAAAGCCGCAGGCTTTCGTACAGCGGCCACAGCGCCGTCGCGCCGACGACCAAAACTGCCGGGAGAATGAGCAGGTATTTCAGTGTGTTATCGCGCATGAGGTTCGTCCCGATTGAACCCGAGGACCCCTCCCGCCAGACGGCGGGAGAGGAGGGGAGACTCCGGCTCTATGTTGGGAGGAGCCGGAAGCGGGTTCTTCAGTTTACTCGATGCGACCGGCGCGGCGCAGGACGCGGTTGGCCTGTTCAGCAGCATCCAGCATTAGCTGGCGCGTGTCACCGCCGGCTGCAGCCTCGGCGATCGCCGCCGACAACAGATCACCGACTTCCGACCATTCGGGGATCTGGGGCATGATGTCGGACTGACGCAGGGACTCCCAAGCGGCAAGCTGAATGCCGTTGTTGGCCTCGTTTACATCGTCATCCGTCAAGGAGCTGATGTGCGTCACCACGTTGTTGACGATGCGTTCGCCGGCAACGTCACGCTCAATGGCGTTGGCGCGGTCCATGTCAGGGTTGGAGAGCCACTTCATGAACTCCCAAGCCGCACCTTCGTTTTCCGAGTACTGGGAGATCGCGAACGGCATGGAGATCGCATAGGTGCGCGTTGTGCCTGCATAGGAGGGCATGCCAACGAAGCCGACCTGGTCTTCGGTGAGCGTCGATGTTTCCGGATTGAGGAAGGCCGAGTAGAACCACCACCAACCAGGGATCATGGCCGAGTTGCCCTGCATGAAGGACTGGCGTGCATCCTGCTCAACAAAGGCCACCGAGTTGGGGTTAGCGGCGCCATCTTCGGTGAGCAACGCGATGTAGTCTTCAGTTGCCTGAAGGGCGGCCTCGGACGTCCAACCTGCGGTCCCGTCGTCGTTGAACACATCCTCGCCGGCACCCCATAGGAAGTTCAGCCAGATGAACAGAGCCTGACGGTTCCCGTCATTGTTGTAGTAGAGCGCAATTGGCGAAACGCCATCATGCTCCCAGCCGTCGGCCATGGCCGCAACCTCTTCCCAGCTTGTGGGGGGCTCGGGGATCAAATCCTTGCGATAGAAGAGGATTTGGGGATGAGCGCGAAGCGGAAAACCGAGTGTCTGGCCTTCAAACTGCGCCGAACGCGCAAAGGCTTCGGGATAGCGATCCATGGAGATGCCATCGCGCTCCATCAGGTCGTCGATTGGGCGCAGCCAATAGGCGTTGGGTGGCCCCCAGCTGTCGAGATAGTTGACGACGTCAAAAGTTCCGTTGGCGGCAACGCCCTCGGCATTGATGCGCTCCTGCAGCGAGCCAAAGGGAATGAAGGTCCATTCCACGTCAATGCCGGTTAGATCGGTAAACTCTTGGTCGCGGAGCATGAGCCCATCAAACTGCGGCGTAACCACAGAAAGCACGTTCAGTGTCGTGCCAGCGTAAGGCTGGCCGTCCAGCAGGTTGTAGGGCAGGTCGTCTGCTGCTGCCGATAGCGTCGTGACCATCAATGCTGCGGCGGCCAATCCGACCGTTGTTGGAGTCCGTTTGCGCATTGGTTCCTCCCGTTTTTTCGCAAATGGTGCGCCACCATAGGGAGTCATGAATGCGTATTCAAGACATTTCTGAATACGCATTCAGAAGCATGTTCTTGTCACCATGCTTCCTGCCTCCACATGCGGCCATACGAAAAGAACGCGGGGCTTTGAGCGACATAGCTGGTGAAAGATGGCCTGACATGCTCGCGAGCGCCGTCCTGCGTGGCCACCTGCTGGTGGAAGAATTCGTCCCTGGATCGCACTCGGGTCAACGCCTGAACGATGTGCCCAGCGTTACAATGGCCGGTGTGTCGCCTCGTCTGATCAAGCTGTCGATGTGGCAGCCCTAAAGGACTGAAAAGTCAAGCACACAAGCCGAGAAGTAGCGAGCTGGCGCGTATCTGCGCCCTTCACCATCGACCTGTCGGAAGTCAGTTCAAAAACATCGCGCGAAATACCGGCCAGGGAGCAAGGCCACTCAATCTGACCGATCGGTCAAAAAGCGGTAAATCAGCGTCTTCTCATAGGTTACGCCCAGGACGCGCACGTTCGTACCCACTTCGACGATGCGAGAGCGTTCAGCTTCTTCCCAGACCGACAGCGCACAGCCCTCGTTTTGGGGGAAGCGCCCCAGGAAAGCC
>ERZ1740060.158-NODE-158-length-53185-cov-23.499887_pt1 | contig 53185 bp, 43 predicted proteins | sample MGYA00581743_ERZ1740060 | MGnify/ENA primary metagenome ERZ1740060 (study PRJEB43018, sample SAMN04849235) | marine metagenome | isolation source: floating plastic debris | place: Pacific Ocean | collected 2008-08-27 | study: EMG produced TPA metagenomics... | reverse complement strand
CGATATCTTCTAGGATATTTTTTCTACCATGAACGGATGACGTGCTCCCTATCAATAGGCCACAAACACGACTTTTTCTATCAATTGACTGGATTATGGCTCCATCCCGATGACAGCTATCTGCTCACACATTCGTTACAGGACAGATAGCCAGAGCATCCAGTAAAGCCACAGACAGGCCGCCACTAGCCAGGGCAAAGGGTCGGCCAACAGTGCTAATAAATCCACCATCAAGAGAACTCCACGGAAGAGTTGACACGTTGATTCATTCATCATGGCTACGCTCTCAAAAGCATCATTACGACAACTCGTTAAAACGGCATCGGCTCGGGGGTTTAAAATTTTGGCCCTCCTGCCCAGCATGGTCTCTGCAGGCGACCTGTTTCCGCACACCTGAAAGTTAGCCAAGCCTCACCCAATCAATCGAGTGAGGCTTGGCTTAGCCACTATTGCAGTCCTAGGCGCTGAGCTTAGGCCAGATCAAAGCGATCAAGGTTCATCACCTTAGTCCAGGCCGCAACAAAGTCCTGCACAAACTTTTTCTGTGAGTCTGCGCAGCCATAGACTTCAGCGATCGCCCGCAGCTGCGAGTTCGACCCAAAGACCAGATCAGCCCGAGTGCCCGTCCACTTCAGTTCGCCCGTAGCGCGATCGCGCCCTTCAAACTCGTCTTCCGCTTCCGAGACCGCCTTCCACGTCGTGTCCAGATCCAACAGGTTGACGAAGAAGTCATTGGTCAACGTCTCTGGCCGCTGGGTAAACACCCCGTGCGCGGTCTGACCCACATTGGTATTCAAGACGCGCATCCCCCCGACGAGCACTGTCATCTCTGGTGCGGTCAGCGTCAATAACTGGGCTCGATCCAACAGCAGCTTCTCGGCTGGAATGGTGAATAGCCCCTTGGTGTAGTTGCGGAAGCCATCGGCGATCGGTTCAAGCACCGCGAACGATTCCACATCAGTTTGGGCCGGCGAGGCGTCGGTGCGACCGGGCTGAAAGGGCACTTCGACATCGTACCAACCGGCATTTTTCGCCGCTTGCTCGACGCCAGCACCACCCGCTAGAACGATCACATCAGCCAGCGATACCCGCTTCTCGCCCGATTGTGAGGCATTGAAGGTGCTTTGAATCGCTTCCAGAGTCTGTAGCACCGTCGCTAATTGAGCGGGCTGGTTAACGTCCCAATCTTTCTGCGGGGCGAGGCGAATACGTGCCCCGTTCGCGCCACCGCGCATATCTGAGCCCCGGAAGGTCGAGGCCGACGCCCAAGCCGTAGAAACCAACTGGGCAACCGATAGACTCGTGGCGAGAATCTGACGCTTCAGAATCGCGATATCTGACTCGTCAATCAATTCATGGGTGACAGCCGGGACGGGATCTTGCCAGATCAGCTCCTCTTGGGGCACTTCCGCGCCCAGGTAGCGGGCGCGCGGCCCCATGTCGCGGTGCGTCAGCTTAAACCAAGCGCGAGCAAACGCATCAGCGAACTGTTCTGGGTGCTCCAAGAAACGCCGCGCAATGGGTCCGTAGACCGGGTCCATACGCATGGCCATATCCGCCGTCGTCATGATGGGCGCATGCCGCCTAGCAGGATCGTGAGCATCCGGCACCGCATCCGCCGCCGCGCCCCCCTGCGGCACCCACTGGTGGGCACCTGCCGGACTCTTCGTCAGCTCCCACTCATAGCCAAACAGGTTTTCGAAGTAGTTGTTGTCCCACTTAATGGGGTTGGTGGTCCAAGCCCCTTCAATGCCGCTCGTTGTCGCATGCACCCCAACGCCGCTGCCGAAGCTGTTCTTCCAGCCGAGGCCTTGCTGCTCAATACTGGAACCTTCAGGTTCCGCCCCCACCAACGCGGCATCACCGGCCCCGTGGCATTTACCAAAGGTGTGTCCCCCAGCCACCAGCGCCACGGTCTCTTCATCATTCATGGCCATACGCCCAAAGGTTTCTCGAATGTCACGACCGGACGCGACCGGATCAGGCTGGCCGTTCGGCCCTTCTGGATTCACATAAATCAGGCCCATTTGCACGGCGCCCAGCGGATTTTCGAGTTCGCGATCGCCCGTGTAACGCTTGTCGCCCAGCCATTCGGTCTCAGCCCCCCAGTAGATATCCTCTTCGGGTTCCCAAATATCTGCCCGGCCCCCGGCAAAGCCAAACGACTTAAAGCCCATCGACTCCAGCGCGCAATTACCGGCGAGGATCATCAGATCCGCCCAAGAGATGGTCTGGCCGTATTTTTGCTTGATCGGCCACAGCAACCGCCGCGCCTTATCAAGATTGCCATTATCAGGCCAGCTGTTGAGCGGGGCAAAGCGTTGATTGCCAGTAGCCGCACCGCCGCGACCGTCACTGATGCGATAAGTTCCCGCGCTGTGCCACGCCATCCGGATAAAGAGCGGCCCATAGTGACCATAGTCAGCGGGCCACCAATCCTGAGACGTCGTCATCAGCTCAAAGATGTCTGCCTTTAGAGCCTTTAAGTCGAGCGTCTTGAACGCCTCGGCATAGTCGAACTCCGCCCCCATGGGATCGGATTTAGCAGAATGTTGGTGCAAGATGTTCAGGTTTAACTGATTCGGCCACCATTCTTGGTTGGAGGTGCCAGTACCCGCCGTAAATTTCTGGGCCGCCCCAGAAAATGGGCAGCCCCCTTGACTGCTCGTTGCTGGACTAGGGGTGGTGCTTTGCAAATCGCTCATAGTATCTCCTAGAGTGTGGGCAGGAAGCGCTTTTTGACTACCTTTTGACAGGCCAAAATAAGCTAGAAAAAGCCTAATCAAATTGCTTGCTTTTAGCATCTTTCACAACATGATTTGAATTCATATTAGCTTTCAAACGGGCAAAGTAACCAGACTCTAAAAAACTTTATTTTATAGATTTTTTCCTATTAAATTAGAATCAATAAAACCCGCTATATCTCTTTATGAAAATAATTTTCATAGGGTTTTTCCTATAAAAATAAACTTCAATAGCGATGCTTTTGGCATTCTGACAATTTTTCAAACAGCCCAGATGGGGCTTCCGCAGCGCCTGAGATGCCCGGCTTCAGCCAACGATAAATTGCCACCGCCATCCTTGCCCTGTGGCAGGGTAGGCACTGGCGATCGCTAATCACATTGATTGAATGGTTCTATCGGTTTCCTAAAACCTCTACAGAAATTCAATTCACAACAGACTAATTGGCATCAAGACAGACTCGGTGCCATTATGATATTTGAGTTTAAATCAAAAATTGATTCTATTGATTACGCTTGAGTCTATTGAGAGAGACTTGCTTCTCTCGCAAACGTGTTTATCAAGAGACTCTCAACCAGCAGGCTTTTATCTTGGGCTTTCAAAGTCTTATTTCATCAATCTGCAATCCAAATTACAAAGCATCAATTCATTAATCGAGACTAGCTTTTAGCTGGCAGCTCACTGTTTTTAGCCATTACGTTTGCTCAGGCTTGCAGGGATGCACCTGAAACTCGACCACCCATCCCAAGCGATTAAACAGCTGAATTAATTTATCGATCGTAAACCGATTGAAGTGGCCATTAAAGAGGTGAGAGACCTCAGGCTGCTGAATTGCCAGCAAGGTTGAGAGTTCTCTTTGCTTCAACCTAGTTTTGATTAGAATCTTCCGTAATTCATGCCCTAACTCTGTGCGCAGATCTAAGTCAATCTGGTCACAGCATTCTGGCGTCAGATTAGGCACGCGGCCCAAGATAGAACCACTCTGCTCTTGTTTCATCATGTTTTTTGTCCAGTGTTTGAACAACCAAATGCTTAACGGCATAGCCGCAGCCAGCCTCAAAGCGACTCCTGCCAATACATAAAGAGATCTGCCAGGCTAGAGTCTCTCTTTTGTTAAGTCTGCTTATATCTAAGAATAATTCTAATATAGGGATGAAGCAATGAGTATATTGGCTTATTCGTTCTCAGTAAGGTCGGATTTGCCGACCGTTTGCCCCGAGCGATTAAGCGGGAACTGCCCCGTCATTGGGGATGCGTCATGGTGTCGGGGCGAACGTAGTGGTCAAACTCATCACCAGAGAGGAAGCCGAGTTCCAGGCAGGCAGCTCTTAGGGTCGTATTTTCGGTATGGGCTTTTTTCGCGACCTGAGCGGCTTTGTCGTAGCCGATCGCGGGATTGAGCGCTGTTACCAGCATCAACGAGTTTTTGAGAAAGTGCTGCATCTGGTCGCGATTGGGTTCGAGGCCGACAACCAGATGATCGGTAAAGGTGCGGCAGGCGTCAGTTAATAGGCGCACTGAATGCAGCAAATTGTGAATCATCACTGGCTTGAACACGTTGAGTTCAAAGTTGCCCTGACTCCCCGCAAAGGCGATCGCGGCATCGTTGCCCATCACCTGCACACAGACCATCGTCATGGCTTCGCACTGAGTCGGATTCACCTTGCCCGGCATGATCGAAGAACCCGGTTCGTTCGCCGGGAGCTGCAGTTCACCTAAGCCACAGCGCGGGCCAGAACCCAGCCAGCGCAAGTCATTAGCAATTTTCATCAGGGCGGCGGCGAGGGTTTTGAGCGTGCCACTGACAGCGACGATGCCATCGTGGGCGGCGAGTACCGCAAACTTGTTGGGCGCTGAGACAAAGGGCAGCTGCGTGTAGCGAGCAATCTCAGCGGCGGCTTTGACTGCAAAGTCGGGGTGGGTGTTGAGCCCGGTGCCGATCGCCGTCCCCCCCAAAGCCAGCTCATACAGCTCCGGGAGGCTGGCGGCAATCCGGTGCAGGGCTTGATCCAGCTGGGTCACATAGCCCGAAAATTCTTGACCTAAGGTCAGGGGCACGGCATCCATCAGGTGGGTACGACCGATTTTGATGATGTCGTCAAAGGCTTGCGCCTTGGTCGCCAGCGCCTCGCGTAGACGGCGCACAGAGGGTTGCAGCTGGTGCACGATCTGCTCTGCGGCGGCAATGTGCATCGCAGTCGGAAAGGTGTCGTTAGAAGATTGCCCCAGGTTGACCTGGTCGTTGGGGTGAATCGGCGTTTTGCTGCCTAAAACGCCGCCGCTGAGTTCGATCGCGCGATTGGCAATTACCTCGTTGACATTCATGTTGGTCTGGGTGCCGCTGCCGGTCTGCCAAACCCGCAGAGGAAAGTGATCGTCGAGTTGCCCGGCAATCACCTCATCGGCGGCTTGCACGATCAGCCCAGCTTTATCAACCGTTAGCTGGCCGAGGGCGCAGTTGGTAACCGCCGCCGTCCGCTTGAGAATGCCAAAGGCGCGAATCAATTCGCGGGGCATGACGTCGTCACCAATGTCGAAATGGTGGAGCGATCGCTGCGTCTGCGCCCCCCAGTAGCGATCGTCAGGCACCTCAATCGCCCCCATACTGTCCGTTTCAATTCGAGCGTTCATCAGTATTTTGTCAAGCTATCTGATCAGGCCATAACTTCAGCGTACAGATCTATGGAATGGCATTAGACCCGCAAGTTTAGTTTTCAACAGAATTCAAAGTCTCTTTGGCAGCTGAGCAGATGGCTAGCAATAGACGATCTATCCACTGCTCCCAATCGTTCATGGAAATCCGGAGAATCCCCTCATATTCATACTGCAGCGGCAGAGAGGCATTCTTTATGTGGCTGCGAAGAAGATCGCGAAAGGTGCAAGCCGTATCAGAGTCTTCCAACCAACCTAGTTTGAGATCCAATCGGCCACCTGACCAAACAGTGATCGGAGCTCGCTTACTAATGGCGCTTATTTTAGGATTAAAAGAACCATAAACGGAGCCTGTGCCCCAGTCGATTTTGTCAAAGCAATTCGATTTGCAGAAATCCAAGACTTTGTGCAGGTTAGCGACCTCAGTGGGTTTAAGCAGAGTTGAAGCCTTTTTGAAAAATGATGTTTCATCCCAAACGTGGCGAGAGGCTAGTTTGGAGATCTTCCCCCCTCTCTTAATCATCTGAGCGGCACTTGTCTGACCTAGAACTCGGGGAATATGGGTGCTGAAGGCGCCACCGCTATAGCGTCGCAGTTCTAAGGCTAATACTTCAGTTGGGCGCATTCGCTCATTCAGAAACTCAACAGTACGCTGTAATTCTGGAGGAATCCGATCAGCAACGAAAACGAGGCGGACTTTTCCATTACGCAAATTTTCATTGGCTTCTTGCCAAAAATCTTCTTCGTCACTTTGCTGATTCGAATGCTCTTGTAGAAACGCATCTAATGTTGCTTTAGGATTGTTTCCTTGTTCTTCAACTGTTTGGTGAAACTGTTCCTTCAAAGTTCGGTCAGCCCAATAAGTGATAGCATTCGCTGCATAGTCCATCATTTGCCCGACCACTTCTCGCCGCAAACGCGTGTCACTTTTACGTTTGACTTCCACTAGCGTTGGTATAGCTTCCTGATCAATAAATTAAGAGATCTAGTGACCAGCGATCGTTTCCTCCGTCTTCAGATGGAATAGCCGCTTCTCTTGCAACGAGTAGCCACTGCCGGGGATCAAAAGGATTAATTTGATCCCCGGCCAATAGATCGGGATGAGATGCCAAAAGACTCTGAAAGTCATTTTCGCAACTGTAGGCATCGAGTTCCATGCGGATTAGCTCTTTGCCATGCTGAATGTAGAGGGCTTCGCTCATAGTTTGGTTTGATGGGGTGATGGCTTGCTCTTCACGATGATCAGCAAAAAAGGTCTCTTTACATTAAGTTTTCCGACATCACAGCTCACAATCGCTCCTACGGCGCCTCTCCCTGCAAAAACTGCTCAGCCAGTTGCTTTTTCGCCAGGTAGCCCAAGGTTTGCATCGCCCGCTCAATCGGGTCTGACCAGGGCTTAGACGTATTCAGCCGCAAGCAATTGCCATAGCATTTTCCCGAAGCGGAGAACATGATACCCGGCGCAATGCCGATTTGCTGGGCATGGGCTTCTTGGTAAAGCCGCAGCGCGTCAAACCCCTTGGGCATCTCTAACCAGAGGATGTGGCCACCGGTGGGGCGAGTCACCCGCGTTTCTACCGGAAAGTAGTCGCTAATGGCCTGGTGCATACGCCCCATCTGGGTTTGATACGCTCGCCGCAGCTGCCGCAGATGGCGATCGAAGCCACCATTGGTGAGAAAGGCCGCAGTCGTGAGTTGCGGGGCGATCGCGTTATTCATGTTGATGATGGATTTCAGCTTGGAAACCTGGGGGTAATAGCGCCCTGGAATACACCAGCCGGTCTGCAGTCCTGGTGAAAGTGTTTTACTGACCGACGCACAATAGATCACCCGACCTTCCGTATCAAAGGCTTTGATGGCCTTGGGGCGGTTGCCTTCAAAATTCAGCTCGCCATAGACATCGTCTTCGATCAGCGGCACATCGTATTGGTTGATCAGGTCGACCAGGGACTTTTTCTGCGCATCGTCCATACAACTGCCTAACGGATTGCTGAAGTTTGAGACCAGCAAAATGGCCTTCAGATCGCCGGTTTTGAGAGCATCTTCAAGATGCGAGAGGCTCATGCCCATGCGGGGATGGGTGGGTAGGGTGAGCACCTTAAGCCCCAGGATTTTCATCGTCTCCAAGATGGCAAAATAGGTCGGTGATTCAACCGCCACGGTATCGCCCGGTTGGGTGATTGCCTGCAGCGCACAGTACATCGCCTCATTGGTGCCATTCGTCACGATGAGCTGATCGGGCGCGAGCGAGCAGCCACAGTTCAACATGCGGCGGGCGAGTTCGACCCGCAGCTCAATGCACCCCAGAGGGGGGCCGTAGGCATGGGCCATTTCAGGATCTTCGCGCATGATTTTGCCCATCAACCGATTGATCTGCGCCAGCGGCAACAACTCCATCGCCGGAAACGCGGCCCCTAATTCCACCCGGTTTTGATCGCGAACTGTGCTGTTGATATGAAAGCCGAGGGTGATATCAACGTCGTGGGCCTGCCGCGGTGGGGCTGTCGGTGCAGGCTCTTGCAAGAGGCTCAATGCCGCCTGCTTAACGTAGTAACCCGATTGCGGCCGCGCCGTAATCAAGCCGCGATCTTCGAGCAGTCGGTAGGCTTCTAAAACAGTAGAGGTACTCACCGACAGCTGCTCTCGCAATTTGCGCACCGAGGGCAGGCGATCGCCGGGCTTCAGCGTGCCCTCGGTAATCAGCGCCTGTAGTCGTTCGGCTACCTGCTCATACAAAACCTGATTTTTCTCAAGGGCAATGGGAGAAATATTCATAGCCGCGCCTCAGACCGCCAGCAAAATACAAAACCGTCTGGGGTAGCCAGGTCTGGCGGTGAACGGCAAGTTGCCTGCCAATGCCGCTGCGCACTGTGACGGTGTGGTTGCGGGCAAACGTTTGAGGTCGATCGACGAGCCTGCGCTGCAACGCCTCCACTAAGACCGACGTTGAAGCCTCAACACCGCATCCGCAACTGCCTCTGAGTATACCGGGTTCAACACCGCAGGCGTTAAGCGACGGCAGTTGCTACATGATCGGAGGATGCATCACCGCTTGACGTGACGCACCGGAGCCAGTGCCGGCGGTGCGTTGAACTAAGCTGACTCGTGTGGCTGGTTTCTGATACTTGTGACAACTCCCCGCCGTTTCCCTCAGTAGAGATAACGACAGGGAGCCTGACGGTAGATCTATGCCCCAACCGACGGCGCGACAGCCCCGACGGCCACTGGGTTGAACTAAGCGCGCTTAGCCACCTGCTGCCAGATGAAGATGGCGATCAACGCCCCGACTACAGATAAAACGATGCCCAAGATATTGAAGCCAGTAGACGCGATCGCCAGACTGCCAGTGGTCATCAACGTCGCCAGGGTGCCACCGATAAACGAACCGACGATACCCAAAATTAAAGCACTGAGCCAACCACCACGCTGATGCCCCGGATAAATCGCTTTGGCGATCGCACCGACGATAATGCCGACCACAATCCAAACAATGATGCCAAGTAAAGACATGACATTCTCCTCAGAGTAATTTGATACCTTGAGCATCTAATGATCAGCCTTGAAGATCCTCTATCTTGGGTCTTAGAACCCTACATCTTTAGGTAGGTTTATACAGTTCTTCTGCCTAAGAGGATTTCTCACTGTCAGTAGCGATCGCTGCAGTAAATCTCGATCAAACATCGCATTCTTTTGATGAGCAAAGCGAGGCAGCAACTGACCTTTTTCGAGGCTTGCTACCAGCTCTGCTGTCGGTGATTTTTTGCTTTTTGTGACAGATTCTCAGGACTCTGATCTGGACAATTCTCCCTGCAGAACGAATGATGGTTTTTGAGAGGGCCGCTGAAAAGCCACTGTTCCAGCGAGAATCTTTAGGCTAGGGTCAATGCTCAGGCAACCCAAGGAAGGGAGGGGGAAGATTCTAAAAGTTGGGCCGTGTGGGGTCGGGCTGATCAGCTGGGCAATCGCTCAAACCAGCTATCGATAATCGGCCTACTGACGTCTATACATAAGCGCCACAAGGTATTTTCTGCCAGACAGAAACCTGCCAACCGCTTCGAAGTTTTCCGCCTTTTTTGTCCTTTTGCTTAAGCTATCTTTGAAACAGATCAAGGTACTAATTGGGTGTTGTCAACTCATGAAACTTGGAGATTGCCGGCATTGGCCAATTGACTGCAACAAAGCATTTTTGACGACTCCATTTGTCTAGACCATCGGGGGCAGCCTCGGCAAGGAAATCAGCCTTGAGGAAGAGCCAGAAACACCCGAATTCTCAGACATTCATTGTTAATCGCTGAAGCCCTTAAGAGAGATCCCCCCATGCGCCACACTACCTCCTCAGACACTGTGCGTTCATACCTTAAATCCATTGGTCGCGTTCCTCTGCTAACGCGAGAAGAGGAAATTGTTTTGGGCAAGCAAGTGAAAGCAATGATGGCCCTACAGGCTCAGCGCACTGATCGCCAGGCAGAGTTAGAGCGTGAGCTCACTTGGGAGGAGTTTGCCCAGCACACTGAGACCGCCTTAGAGACGGTGACGCCAGTCATTCGGGCGGGCGAGCAGGCCAAACACAAAATGATTCAGGCAAATTTGCGGCTGGTCGTTTCGGTGGCCAAAAAATACACCGGGCGCGACTTAGACCTCTTAGACCTGATTCAAGAGGGTTCGATCGGGCTGAGTCGAGGGGTCGAAAAGTTTGATCCAGCCAAAGGCTATCGCTTTAGCACCTATGCCTACTGGTGGATTCGCCAAGCGATGACGCGGGCGATCGCAGAAAAAAGCCGGGTGGTGCGGCTGCCGATTCACGTGACAGAAACGCTCAACAAAATCAAAAAGGCGCAGCGTGAGCTGACTCAAAAGATGGGCCATGCCCCCTCAATCGATCAGATTGCCAAGCACTTAGAACTCACCACGACTCAGGTGCGTGATTATTTGCAGCACGCTCGTAAACCGCTATCGCTAGAGGTGCGAGTGGGAGACAACAATGATACTGAGCTGGCTGATCTCCTGCAGGTTGAGGGCGATACCCCAGAGCAAACCGTAACGCGCAGTCTGTTACGCGCCGATTTAGAAAGATTGCTCACCTATCTCACGCCGCAGCAGCGAGAGGTGTTGAGTCTTCGGTTTGGTCTAGAAGATGGCCACGCGTTGTCTTTGGCCATGGTGGGGCAACAGCTCAACATCAGCCGCGAACGAGTTCGGCAGATTCAGCACCAGGCGGTTTGTAAGCTGCGATCGCACTGCAGCCAATTGCGGGAATATCTGGCGGCAGTTTAGTCCCATTGCCACCAGCGGCGATCGGGTCACATCGGTGCAGCGGCGATCGCGGTTTCTCTAAAATCTGCACCGAGATAGATGCTTATGTCATAAGATCGGGCTATTCTCATCTTCACATTAAAGATATCGAGGTTCCGAGATGGATGGATTAAATCACGCTTTGTTGATGCAGGCAGCGATTGAGGGTGCTCCTTACATGTCAGCCTTCACCATCGTCCTAGTGGTTGGTTTTATCGCCGCGGTATCCATCGGTTCGATCGCTTGGTATAACTCAAAGCGCCCCGTCGGCTGGGAAGATAAAGAACGTCCCAATGTGGTGCCCAAAGTTGAAGATTAGACTGAACCCATCCGCCCATCCCGTTGATTCAAGGTGGTGGGCGGGTGAGCAGACTCATTCGCGCTTAGCGCTATGGGTTGTATACCGGCCATTCTCGGGCAAATAGGGGCATTAGATTCCCCCTAATCTCCTTGGTAAGCGGGGAGATGTAGACTGCATTGGGACAGAATCCTACGGCGGCTACGGGGCCACGACAGCGGCGGCTGCTCATTTTTTGATGCAGATTAGGGTAAGCCATCAGCCGCAGACGGTTCGGATGAGGGGCCAAGCCCCATGCTTCGTGGCAGGAGGCATCAAAGCTAGAGAGATGCTGCAAATAGCCTCCCCTTGGTATCGACTGGCTGTCAGCGGTAGATGACGGTAGATCATCATGCCAAAAGGGTCGCGTCGCTGGTTCCGCATCGCCCCATAATCGATTTTTCATTGCCGACTCGACAGACTCCCGTCATCGTTTCTTAAAGCTGGGAGCAAGAGCGGCTACATTTATGTATTTTTTCTTACCCGTAGACAACGGTTATCGGTTGTCATTGATAGAATTTATGCGTCTTAGTTGAATACCGCCTCGATCGCGGCGTATTCATCCGCCTACGGCCACTCCACGCCCCAAAAAGGGACAAGTACTCCGGTTACCGGATGAGTGCTTGAGGCGATGGTCATCCGCCCTGACCGCTTATTCATTACCCCACTCATCAAATCTGCCCTGCATGTCGAAGCCAGATTGCACCGTTCTTGTTGTCAAAGGGTCGACTCAAGCAGAGGACTATGCTGGCTGGCTGGCTGCCGATCAGGCCAGGTCTTATCGGGTGTTAACCGCTGACTGCCCGGCCAACGCGATGACTACTTTAACGTTGCCCGCTGGCCTCAAGGTCGATGGGGTGCTATTGACCCTGAGCACCGCTCACGGTGACAGTGCGGCCCTCATCGGTCAGCTCAAAGCTCAGCTATCTCCCTCGTGCCCCCCCATTATCGTCATCGGCGATCGGAATATGACAGCCGCCGTCGCCGCCATGAAAGCTGGCGCTACCGACTATTTAGGGCAAGACCAACTGACCGCGACCCAACTGACGACGGCACTGGTGGCCGCGATCACCCTCGCGGCCCCCGCCGCCATCAGTGCCGCCCATCCGCCGCCTCAACCGCAGGCCGCGCTCAACAACCGTCAAGACTTGGTTGAGGCGATTCCTCAAATCATCTGGACGGCGGATGCTCAGGGCCAGGTCAACTACTGGAACCGTCGCTGGTTTGACTACACGGGTTGCCAACCGGCTGAGTCGATGGGGTGGGACGCGCTGCAACAGGTGCATCCCGACGATCGCGATCGCACCCTGGCCGCCTGGCAAACGGCCCTGGCTCTAGAGCACCCGTTTGAGAGCGAATATCGCATTCAACGGTACGACGGGGTCTATCGCTGGTTTATCTGTCGGGCGCTGCCCACGGTCACGGTCACGGGTCAAATTGCGGGCTGGGCAGGTACCATCACCGATATCGATCAGCGGGTGCAGCTCGAGCAAGCGCTGGTGCGAGAGCGAGATTCTCGCCAGCAGACCGAAACGGCCCTTGCGAGCACCGAAGAATGGTATCGCTACATCTTTGAAGCGGTTGACGTCGCCATTTTGGAAGAAGATTTCAGCCTGGTCAAAGCTCAGATTGAACAGCTCAAACGGTTGGGAGTGACTGACTTTCGCCACTATTGCGACGAGCATCCCGACTTTGTAGCGCAGGCGATCGCCCAGGTCAAGCCGGTGAACGTTAACCAGGCGGCACTGCGCATGTTCAAGGCCCAGCATAAAGCCGATTTGTTGATTTCGCTTGATCGCGTTTTTGTGACTGAGACACAGCCTTCCTTTATCGATGAACTGGTGGCGATCGCGGCGGGCGATCGCCGACTAGCGATCGAAACAGTCAGCCAAACCCTCACGGGTGAGCTACTGCAAGTCCAGGTGAATATCACCTTTCCTGAGCCGACTGAATCCTATAAGCGGGTGTTGGTCTGCATCGTTGATCAAACTGAGCAAAAAGCCGCCGAAACCGCATTACGCCAAGGCGAAGAGCGGTTTCGCACCCTCGCTGATAATATTGCCCAACTTACCTGGATGGCCGACGTCAGTGGCTTTATGTTTTGGTTTAACCAGCGGTGGTTTGACTATACCGGCACAACTTTGGCGCAAATGCATGGCTGGGGATGGCGTGAGGTGCACCACCCCGACTATGTTGATCGAGTGCTGGCAAAGCTCCAGCAGTGCTTTCAATCAGGGGAACCTTGGGAAGATACCTTTCCCCTCCGCGGGCGAGACGGTCAATATCGCTGGTTTCTGGCTCGCGCCTTACCCATTCGCGATGAAGCGGGCAATATTTGGCAATGGTTTGGCAGTCATACCGACATCACCCAGCGGAAGCAAGCAGAAGACGCGCTGAAAGCGAGTGAAGAACGGCTGCAAATGGCCCTGGAAGCTTCTGGCAGCGGCTTTTGGGACTGGGATATCGTCGCTGATTGCGACTATTTAAGTCCACAATGGCTAGCCATGCTGGGATTTAAACCCGGCGAACTAGAGGAAAGATACAACACCTGGGCCGAGCTGATCCATCCTGAAGATAAACCCCAGATTCTGGAGCGGCTGCAGGCGCATTTGCAGGATAGTGCGATTCCCTACCGCTTTGAATACCGGTTGGCCACCAAACAAGGCGACTGGAAATGGATTGCCAACTACGGTAAGGTCGTCGCTCGCGATGAGCAGGGTAACCCGCTGCGCATGATGGGCATTCACCATGACGTCAGCGATCGCAAACAGATCGAAGCCATCCTGCGCCTCAGTGAAAGCCGCTATCGGACGCTGGCCAATGCAGTGCCGCAACTCATGTGGATTGACGACGCCACCGGCAAAACTGAATTTTGTAACCAACGGTGGCAAACCTATGTGGGTCAACCAGCACTGAGCTTAGACCATGCTCTCGGCACAGAGCTGATGCATGCCGAAGATCTACCAGAGGTGCTGAGAAAGCGGGCTACGGCGCTGCAAACCGGGCTGGACTATGAAATCGAATGTCGCCTACAGCGCCACGATGGAGCCTACCGCTGGCATCTGGTGCGGGTCGTGCCGCTGAACAACGGGGCGGGGCAACCAGTCTCGTGGTTTGGCACGGCAACTGACATTCATGATCGCAAAGCCGCCGCGGCGGAACGCGAGCAGTTGCTGCGGCGCGAAAAAAGTGCCCGCGAAGAGGCCGAACACGCCAATCGCATCAAAGACGAGTTTTTAGCCATCCTCTCCCATGAGTTGCGCTCGCCCCTCAATCCCATTTTGGGCTGGTCGAGGCTATTGCAAACCCATCAGTTTGACGCTGACCGCACAGCGGAGGCACTGGCCACGATTGAGCGTAACGCTCAATTACAGACGCAGCTGATTGATGACCTGTTAGACATTGCCAAAATTTTGCGGGGCAAACTCAAGCTCCAAAAGGCAGCGGTAGACCTGGCTTCAGCAATGACTGAGGCGATCACAACGATGGCGATCGCCGCCAGCGCCAAAGCCATCATCGTCAAGTCCGAAATTGTGGATGCCGGGCAAATTTGGGGTGACGCCGGACGGCTGCAGCAAATCATCGGAAATCTGCTGTCGAACGCTATCAAGTTCACGCCGGCGGGCGGACAGATTGACCTGCGCTTGCAGCAGGAGGATCGCGACGCGGTGATGACAGTACAAGATACCGGCAAAGGTATCAGTGCTGACTTCCTGCCCAACATCTTTAAATCATTCCATCAAGAGGATGCTTCCATTACCCGCCAGCATGGGGGGCTGGGGCTAGGGCTCGCCATTGTGCGCTATCTGGTAGAGGCTCACGGCGGCCAGATCACCGTCGATAGCCCCGGCGAAAATCAAGGCTCAACCTTTACCCTACGGCTGCCGCTATTGCCGCAGGCACCGGTCACCACTACCACCCAGCAATCGCCAGCGACCGATTTAGACTTAACCGGCATTCGCGTGCTGGCCATTGACGATAACCCCGATGCCTGTGAGCTGCTCGAAACGCTGCTCTCGCAATATGGCGCTGAGATCGCCGTCGTCACAGCGGCGGCTGAAGGGCTCTCACGGGTGTCAACCTTTCAGCCTGACGTCTTGATTAGCGATATTGGCATGCCCGATATCGATGGATTTACCCTGATTGAGCAAATTCGTCAGCTGCCCGCCACCGCTGGCGGACAAACCCCCGCGATCGCCCTGACCGCCTATATCCGTGAGAGCGATCGGCAGCGCACCTACGACAGTGGCTATCAGGCACACCTGGCCAAGCCCGTTGATGTTGACCGCCTGCTGCTAACAGTCATGGCCTTGGCCCAGGAAGCCCGCAATCGCTAGCTGGCCCCACGCCATGCAAAATCAGCCGCCCGCCCTCAGTGTCTTGGGGAACTTATTCGCAAAGTGTGTACGGCTGCAGGCCCTCCCCGCAGTCCCTCGCTGATCAAGTAGGGGGTACACCCAGACTTGACGGCCAAAGTTTTTGACCGTTAATGAATGACGTACCCAAGTTTGATTGAGCGTCATGGCCCCTACCGAACGACAAAAAATGCTGGCCAATCAACCCTACTGGGTCGCCGATGCCGAGTTGACAGCAATGCAGTTGACCGCCCAGCAGCAGCTCTACCGCTTTAACCACTCAGCCCCCACACAAACAGACTTGCGCCAGGCGATCTCGCGATCGCTTTTTGGTGCCATTGGCTCCAATAGTGAAATTATCCCGCCCTTTCACTGCGATTATGGCTGCCACATTCGAGCCGGTGACAATCTCTATATCAACGTTAATTGCACCTTGCTTGACTGCAACTGGGTGATCCTAGGCGATAACGTCCTGCTGGCACCCAATGTCCAAATTTACACGGTTTACCATCCGGTCGAGCCGACCCAGAGACAAACCGGGGTGGAGATGGCCGCCCCCATTACCATCGGCAATAATGTCTGGATTGGCGGCGGCGCGATCGTCTGTCCTGGGGTCACCATTGGCGACCACACAACCATTGGTGCTGGTAGCGTAGTGACAAAATCGGTGCCCGCTGGCGTAGTCGCAGCAGGCAATCCCTGTCGGGTGCTCCGAACGGTGGCACCTGACTAAAAGCCTCCGCTCAGCCCAATGGCTTGAGGCCGCTCCAAATCACAGTGAGTTGGATGCAAACGGTGTGCAAGCGGATTATTAGCCTGCACTACGTCAACGCAAATGCCCGGTTCTCATTCATTTAGGAGCACTTTGGCGATCGCTTCAATCTGATTCACCACCACCGAGATATGCCCTTCATTTGGATACATCACCAGCTTAGCCGTCGGGAGAGTTGCCGCAGTTCGCTTTACTAGATCAAGCGGAACATTCTTATCCTCTTCACCATAGAACAATGTTAGTGGCATCCGAATTTCATCTAAACTAAAGTCCCACTTCCTGAAGTAAAGTTGAAGATCCCAGGCAGTTCCTCGTGTTCCTGAACGAAGTCCTTCGTTCAAAGCCTCACAGCTGGTCTTTATCCGACCTGGCAATTTTAATACTGCGTAATCCGCTGCTGGCAGTCTTTTTTCTAAGGTTCCTAATAGTTTATCTGGAGAACCATTAAGCGATCGCTGTGTCAATTTCATTGAGGCTTGATACAGCCAGGGAAAATACTTGATTAAAATAAAACTCCCACGATTGGATTTCAACAAATCCGCAATTGTAAATTCCCATGCTCCTGAAACGATCACGGCTGAATATAATCGATGAGGAATCTTGGCAGCACAGGCAGCCGTATAGCCGCCTCCCGACGAAACCCCCAACACTGAAAATTTGTCTAACCCCAGGGCATCGGCCAGAAAGGTAACATCCTTCGTCCAATCAGAAAATCCGCGATTCGGTTGGAAGTCTGACTGTCCTATTCCTGGACGATCTGGCGCAATCAATCGTAAGCCTAATCGGATAAATACTTCATCACCTAACAACAATGGCTCTAACCGAGAAGTTCCACCACCATGAAAATAGAAAACGGGATGCCCGTTGAGGTCACCGTACTCTGCATAGGCTAACCGTCGATGGTCAGGTAGGGTGAGAAAATTCGTACTTTCCATAGCAGCGTTCTTGAATCGTCAGCTGAGTCTGGCATCGTAAACTGAGTCCGAAATCTCATTATCCCTCCACTAATAACCTTAACCAATAACTTTGCAGGCTAACGTGAAGCTGAGCGGCGGCCAATATGTATCAACATCTGAATTACTCATTCTGTCCGCTCCTGCGTAGTGTTATGTGGCTGCCAAAATCGATAGTCTTGGACCCAAATGATTGGAAAAATTGTGTGAATCAAAAATCCTTAATTACGATTCTGTCTCATTATTAGGGTTACGTGCACCCCTATTATCAATAGTATCCATGTCTACACCGGGAAGAATTTTTTTGTCTTCGCTAGAAATGAAAGGTACGCCATTAATTTGAATTTCTACTGCTGCTGCTGTGAGTAATCCCTCTTCCATCATGTAAGCAACTTGCTCATAGAGTTCAAGCTTCTTTTGCTGATTCTCTATTTCTTTACGTTCTATATCTGCTTCTTTTTCTCGAACCTCTAATTCTCTTAAATGAATTTCTATATCTCTTATTTTCTGGACTTCTTCAGCACTTGGCAGGTTTGTATTTTGCTTTTCAGCAGCTATTCTTTCAGCCTTAGTTTTAAGAGTTTCCTCTTCAAGTTTTTCAGTTTCTACGATGCGTTTATCTAGTTGTTCTGCTATAACAGCGTCACGCGTCTTCTCTAAAACTTCTTTGACTTCATCCTTCTGAATGAAATTCTTAATGAATACTCTTAGCTTAAACCATATGCTTCCTACACCTTGACTTTCTATTTCTACAGAAACTCCGGATATAGATCCTAAGGCTTCAGTCAGCCAAAACAGTAATTGAAATGCTTTCGAAGCTTGAATATTATTACCAGAGAACTTAATAAATATTTCCCATTGAAACTGATATTTTTCATACTTTTCCTTTCTTGACCATTGAGGAGAGGATATACCGTGTCCTGAAAAGTGAAATAATGCGTTTCCTAAATTGATATTTGCAATTGTATTAGAACTGCCTTGAACAACAAGACCAATCTTATCTGCCAAGTAAATATCTCTTTTGGATTCTAAGCTTTGTTCCTTAAGGCTGTTAGCAAGCTCCATAAGACTGGACTCACTTAAGCTCATATTTGAATCTTGCTTTCCAGCTATTGCAAGCTCTTGAACAATTTCGGCGACCTCAGGTTCTGCTTCGATAAGAGTCTCTAAATCTGCAACAACTTGCCCATAATCTAATGGTTGTTCAAGAGATAGTTCGATGGCAGAAGCAGCTTTTGGTGATTTTGTCTTGAGTGTAGAAAGTAATTTATCACTCTGCTTTAAAACTCGCTCTCCTAATTCTTCGCTAGTTTTTTCTAAAGCTTTTTGGAGAACTATAGTGGCAATTGCAGCAAGTACTGTTATTGGATCCATAATGAACTTTCATCATCTAGCAACTATTTCTATACTCCTTATAACTCATACTGAACCCAAAAAAATTAACAAGGCACTAGCAACCAAGCTAATATCCTGAGGCGACATAACAATATTATTAGAGAGAAAGTTTCCTCATATTACGATGCCTTCTTGATGCCATTGAAACATCTGCAGTACAAAGCTTTCGATGACTTTTGATCCCATCTTGAAATGGGATGTTATGCGGAATAATATCCTGCCTCAGCGAGAGCCTACCATCCAGTTGGTTGCCCGGCACTGTAAGTACTTCAAACTATTTAGCTATTCAGTCAATTATCAAGTTAGGGGTGAACTCGTGTTGGAAGAGGGGGCGGAGGCTGTTGAGGCCCGCCGCGATCGCGGAGCCATTGTGAATCACTGTCGCGATGAGAGGGCTGAGCCCGGCGGTGGTAGCCAGTCCCAGAGCAACCAGGTTGGGGACGACGACGAGGGCGATGTTTTGCTCAATCAGGTCGCGGGTTTGGCGAGCGATCGCGATCGCTTCCAACAGATCCAGCAAATCATTGTTCATCAGCACCACATCGGCGGTTTCGCGCGCCACGTCGGCCCCCCGTTCAAAGGACACCGAGACATCGGCATAGGCCAGCGCCACCGAATCGTTCAAGCCGTCACCCACGAAGGCCACTGTGCGCCCAGAGCGGTGCAAATCGCGCACAATTTTGGCCTTTTGGTCGGGAAACGCTTCCGCATAGACCTTGTCAGCGGGAATACCCAACGTCTGGGCGACCTGCGCGGCGCGTTGGGGGTTGTCCCCCGTGAGCAAGTGGAGTTCCAGGCCAAACTCCTGCTGCAGGAGGTGAATCAGCCGCGAGCTTTCTCGCCGCAGGGGGTCAGTATAGGCCAGCGTGCCGATAAACTCGCCGTCGCAGGCGACATAAATGAGTGATAACGCGCCTGCCTGCGGATTGATCCAGCCGTTCCACATCACCGCTTGCTGCTGCAAAAAGCGCTCGCTCCCCACCGTAATGGTGTGCCCCTCAATATGGGCGGTCACTCCCAGTCCCACGCTATAGTCCCAGTCATCTCGGGGCAGTAGGGGGATGCCCTGAGCCTGAGCCTGTTCGACGATCGCTTCTGCCACCGGATGCGTTAAGTGTTGCTCGGCGGAAGCGGCCAACTGCAGTAACCGGGCCGCCGAGAGATCGGACGAGAGGGGAGCAATGTTGGCGATCGCGAGGGTGCCTTCGGTCAGAGTCCCGGTTTTGTCAAAGACGATAGTATCGACTTCGGCCAATTGCTCGAGGGTGCGGCCACTACGCACCAGTACCCCGTGGCGAGTCGTATGGTTCAGCGCCCCCAAAAACGTGGTGGGAATCGACACCCGAATACCGGTAACAAAGTCCAGGGTGAGAATGGCGGCGGCGCGAGCCGGGTCGCGGGTGAGGCCCAACACCAACGTGGCCAGCAGCAGCGAGGGCATGATCAGGCGATCGGCCACCTTTTCCGTATAGTTCGCCATGCGGGTGTCGTAGACCGGTGCTTGTTCGAGTAGTCGCAGTCCTGCCGCCGCGCGAGTTTGGTCGCCGATCCGCTCTGCTTTGAGGGTTAACTGTCCCGATCGCACCAGAGTGGAGGCAAAGACATAGGTGTCGGGCCGGGCCACGATGGGCATCGCTTCTCCGGTGAGGCCCTGCTGATCGACCGTTGCTTCCCCCTTCAGCACCGTGCCATCCACCGGAATTTGCTCCCCCGGATGCACCACCACCAGGTCTCCTAACTGCACCCGATCACTGGGTACTTGCCGCAGTTCCTCCGCTGCGCCCTGCACCCAGGCGAAGCGACCGATCGCATCCGCTAGGGTCGACGATCGCACTGCCGTTGCCCGAGCCGTTTGGTCGCGAATGGCATCGCCGATTTCATGCAGCGCAATCACCAGTGCCGGGGTCAATAATCGTCCTTGCCAAGCGCTCAGACTCAGTGCGAGAAAGTCCAAACAGTCAATGTTAAGGCGGCGATCGCGCCAGAGACTTTGCCAAGCTCGCCGGGCAATGGGCCAGATAGTAATCGCCAAAGTCACCGCTGCCACGGGACGCGCCCCCCGCAATCCCGGCCAACGACTGGCCAACGCGAGCGCTGATGCCAGCAACGGTAACCGCAACGTGGAGCCGCGCTGATCGCCAGCCCCCTTCAAAGGCGCGGTTGAGCGATCGCCCTCTAACGGCGGCTGAAGCGGTGACTCGTCGGGGGCAAGGACAGCATCAACGGCCTCTAAATCACGTTCTAAATTGCTCAGCAGTTCACTCAGGTGAGCAGACATCTCTAATGCGGCTGAGGGCACATAGCGGATCACCACCGACCGAGCCGCGAGATTCATGCGTACCTGCTGCACCTCAGGCAAAGCGGCCAATCCACTCTGGAGTTGGGCTTGGCACTGAGGCTGAGTGCCTAACTTAGGAACCCGCAGCCGCAGCCGCCCCGGCACCTGATGCACGATTTTCCACAGGGCAGAATGATCTGAGGTCAGGGCTACCGCATCTGGAGCTGCCCCGAGCGCCGAAGTCGAAAATTGCGTCATACAGTTTACGGTCAATTCAGGAGCGCCGGTAGGGAGTCAGGTTAGGCCGTGACGATATCTTGTTCTGTCTGCTCTAACACCTGTAACAGCCGCATCCCCAACTCCAACTCGGTGAGGTCAGCCCCGTCATATTGAATCGCGATTGAACTGGCAGCGCGGTTAATGCGCACCTGACTCACAATATCTTGAACCAGCAGCAGCTTCTCTAAACGCTGGGCAAAGAGCGCATCGGTCAGCAGGCGAGGAATCCGCAGGCGAATACGCCCCGATACAGAATGGACAATGGTGTAGTCTTCCTCTTTACCCGAGGAATGAGCGCCATTCGTCTCGCTCGTCTGCACCGTCGGAGCATCACTCACTGACTGCTTTTTGAGCTGCACAATGGCTTGTCGGGCAACGGCGGCGATCGCTAGATTCACCACCAAGGCGCTGGCCCCTCGCAGTCGTAACTGGGTCGTCACGAACAAGCCGCCGAGCACCGGCAAAATGGCGGCAATTTCGCTGTATTCTTCTAGCCAATGCCCTAACTGAGAGCCATGGTCAGTTGCTGGGGCTGATTGTGCTGGCGTAGTGCCTATTGTCATCATTGACTTTTTCCTGATTTCCCGACAAGTCAAGCGATCGCAGAGATTAATTATCTAGTATGAAACTCGCTTGTTGCCGATCAGTGTGATCTAAAAATAATATTTCGATAAGGTCTGACCCGCGCTCGTCTGGTTGCGGCGGCTCGAGGCAACGAAAGCGATCGCCAACTATCGCAAGCTCAATTGAGCGCCCACATCTCATCCATCAGAGGGCACTACAATCCCTCGACCAGGAGTGAAGCTCTAACGCCTCGATCGGTTGGGATGCTGAGGATATGGGAGGCTGCATCTTTCAAATGCGCTGTGCAGCGTGGCCACAGCCGGTCGCTTCAACGTCAGCGTAATACTGTTAATGCCAAGCTGGCCGCAGGTGCGATCGCCCCAATCAGTCAGCTCGGGCTGGTGCCCTCGACAGCCGCCTTCACCGCACCAACGGCTTTGATTGACAGCCTTTTGATCTTGATGAACCCCAAAAATCTTGGTCGCCGCATTGAGCTGATTGCATAGGGCAGTGCCGCGATCGCGGCCTCAACCACTTGGTCAAAACATCGACCTCTGATACCAGGTCAAAAAATGACAGCTACCCATATAAGTCGGCTTTTTCCCAGTAGGAGACACTGCATGTTGGCTTGGCCTGCCCGTAGGGCTTATGACGCCGCTCAGCCGACGTTCCTTGAGCGGCGTCGTTGGCGTAGCCTTCCCGTAGGGAATAAGGAAGATCTGTAGTCCAGTTTCAGAGAATTGGTATGACTTCTCCTTGCGGGCCGCTACTCGTCCTCAGATTCGGTCTCAGCAGCAGGAGTTGGCACGGGCTCGGGCGCCGGTGTGGGGGGAGCCGGTTCTGGGGCAGGTGGGGTCGGTTCTGGCGTGGGTGGAGTCGGTTCTGGCGCGGAGCCGCCGCCGCCTTCGTTGGTCGTTGCCGGTGGCTCTGATACAGGTTCGCTCGGGGCTGGCTCCTCAGCACCAGCGTCTTCATCGGTTGTCGGCTCTTCAGTCGTTTCGTCGCTGGCGCTGTCTTCCTCAGTCGCCGTATCTGTTTCCGCTGCGGGGCTATCAACATCGCCAGTTTCTGGAGTGGCGCTGTCTTCCTCGGCGTCATCTGGAACGGTATTGGTCTCTACTGCTTCCGCATCAGATCCTTCTGACTCGATCTCGTTGGCTGTTTGAGTGGGGGTTTCGGGCTCGTCAGCAGGCACTTCGACCGAGCGGCGATCGCCCCGCTGAGAGGCTTCTCGACTGCGCTCAGACCCCTCAAGCACCATGTCGTACACAATGGGGACACTCGCGCCGCCGCTCACTGGGGTAAAAGTAGAGTTCCGGGCAGCTTCAATGGCGGCTTGATCGATCGCCGCATTGCCGCTGGACTGCGTTAGGGTCACACTGCGTACCGAGCCATCGGGATTAACGTCTACCTGCACGCCAGGAGTCGCTTCAATGCCATCATCTATGGCGCTTTGCGGATAGTCCGGTAGCACACAGTTTTGACAGGCGACAGTCCGCGAGCCTTGGCCCTGCCCGGTGCCATCGCCCAACTCATTCGTGCCGCCAGGATTACCATCGAGGCCGCTATTACGAGTGATGGTTTCGGCATCGCCATCGCTGTCGGCGGCGGGGGCGTTGGGGTCAGTCCCAGTCGAGCCCTCATTGGCAGGCGATTCGAGCACTTCCCCATCAAAGTAATTCTGGAGAGATTGGCGCAGCCGTTCAAATTGGGTTGTATCAATGTCAGGCAGGGTAGCAACCTCAAGATCTTCCTCAGGTTCCTCGGTACTCTCTGCGGTTTCTGCTTCCTCTTCCGGCTCTTCTTCGGTCTCTTCTGGCTCCTCTGGCACAGTCAGGTCTGATTCCGCCTCGGTCACAGGCTCCTCGGGAATCGGCTCGGGCTCAACCAGTTCAGCGGGCGGCGGTGGGGCCGGCGCAGCGGCCACACTGGCCGGGGCAGCCGGGGCCGGATTGTTTGTTTGTTGACCCACTTCAGCCGGGGCCATCTCTGTGATTTCCTCGGGGATTACTTCTTGCTGAGGCTCCATCACCAGCAGCTCGATCGGCGATGGCTCAGCTTGAGCCGTGCGCTGCCCTAACCAACCCAACATGCCAAACAGCACGACATGCGTGCCTACCGAACCGGCTAGCCCAAGCAGCAATAACTTGCGGAGCCCTTTTTGCTCTTGCTCGTGTTGCTTATCACAAAAATCAGAGAGGCTCATGGCATTCGCCCGCGTAGATGGGTACGTCTCCAAACTGTCTACATAATAGTTGAGAAAACCTACCAATAAGTCAATAGCTGATAGGAATATTTTTGGTGATGTTTTTGCGATGAGCTGTCAAATGTAAATTTGAAGACATTTTGGCAGAAAGCCTAAAAATCTTGTGGCGAAAGATCTTTGCAGCTCTCATGGTGGCAGCGTTCCATCCTACTAGGGTTTAGCGCTATCGCTAGCAAATGTCTATAGAGCCTTGACATCCGACAAAGGATGAGGCTCAATCATCTGACATAGGTTCTCAATAAAATTACACCCTTCGCGATCGCTGAGCGGCGCTCTGCAGTTAGGCAAACGCGGATAAGCAAGGAAACAACAATGGGAAGAATTTTTGCCGCAGGCGGCATTGTGATGTGGCCGCTACTCTTGTTTTCGTTGGTGGCGATTGCCCTGGTGATCGAGCGTTCGATCTTTTGGGTGCGGCTCAATCAGCGGCAGCGTCGGGTAATGCAAGACGTCTTACGCACCTATCGGCAAGCACCGGTCGATGTTCACCCCAAGCTGCGGCAAAACGCCACCTTGCCAACAGCGCGTATTTTTTTAGAAGCTCTGGAAATTGAAGGAGCCAGCCCGAAGCAGTTTCATCTGGCGTTGGCGAGTGCCATGCAGGCCGAGTTGCCGCTCTTGCGCCGCTTCAACACGGTGTTCGCCACCATTATTAGCGTCTCGCCGCTCTTGGGCCTACTTGGCACCATTTTGGGCCTCATCCGTTCCTTTGATGCGCTGCAGCTAGACAACATTGCGGCCAACGCTAGCCTGGTGACGGGCGGCATTAGTGAAGCGCTGGTTTCGACGGCGGCGGGACTGTTGGTAGCCATTTTTACGCTGCTATTTGCCAATTTGTTTCGCGGGTTTTATCGGCGGCAGATTGCCATGATTCAGGAATATGGCGGCCAGTTCGAGATTCTCTACGAGACTCACTACGAACGTCAGCAGCAGCTCCAGCGGCAGGAGAGCTATGTACATTCCTGAAGAGTCAGAAGACGAGTTTGAACTGAATATCGTGCCGATGATTGACGTCATCTTTGCCATCCTGACGTTTTTCATCATTTCGAGTTTGTTTCTCACGCGGTCGGAATCTTTACCCGTCAATCTGCCGAAAGCCGATAGCGCCGAGGTGCAACAGCGGACTCGGATTACGGTGACGGTGGAAGCTTCAGGCGCGATCGCCCTCAATCGAGACAGCATTGAATTAGACGAGCTGCAGTCTAGCGTCCGCGATTTGATGGAGACGACAACTGAGTCGGTCATCGTGATCAATGCCGACGAAGCGGTGAATCACGGGCGGGTGATTGCGGTGATGGATGAGCTGCGAGTGATCGAAGGGGCAGCACTCGGCATTGCCACGGAACAGGAGCAGTAACCACCGTGCAGTCAAGTTCACTCAGTGACGCGCGATCGCCGCTGCTGTTGGGGCTGGGGCTCGTGGCGGGCAGCGGTTTGTTGCTAGGGTCTCTCCTCTTAGGGATTTTACTCGGGGCCGCGGACATTGATGCCACGACAGTGTGGCAGGCAATCTTCCAGTTTGATGGCTCCACTGAACACCTGATCATCCGCACGGTGCGGCTCCCCCGAGCCCTGCTCGCCGTCGTGGTCGGCGCGGCCCTCGCCGCCGCCGGGACAATTACTCAAGGCCTGACTCGCAACCCCCTGGCAGCACCCGATATTTTAGGCATCAATGTGGGGGCCTCTCTGGCGATGGTGCTCGCCATATTTCTCGGCAGTGATAGCCGCAACTATGTCTGGTTTGCCTTTGGTGGGGCGGCGATCGCGGCGGTCACCGTCTATTGGCTGGGGTCAACCGGCCGTCAGGGATTAACGCCCCTCAAACTCGTCATTGCCGGGGCGGCCCTGACCGCTCTCCTCCACTCACTCACCACGGCCGTTCTGCTGCTCAGTCAGCAAACCCTAGAGGAAATCCGCTTTTGGCTAGCCGGGTCGCTGGCCGGTCAGGAATTAGCCGATCTGTGGCCGGTGCTGCCCTACATTACGCTGGGACTCGCCGGGTCACTGGCGCTGGGTCGGCAGTTAACCCTCATGTCTCTGGGTGAAGATGTGGCTCAGGGCTTGGGCCTCCAAACTGCCGGAGTCAAGATTGCCGCAGCCGTCGTGGTGGTGCTGCTGGCGGGTAGCGCCGTGGCGTTGGCGGGGCCGATCGGCTTTGTCGGGTTGGTCGTACCCCATATCATCCGCATCGGTGTCGGCATGGACTACCGCTGGATATTGCCCTACGCCATGTTGGTGGGGGGCATTCTCCTCTCCGTGGCTGATATCGCGGCGCGGCTCGTGATTCGCCCCCAAGAACTGCCTGTCGGCATTATGACGGCGCTGATCGGGGCCCCGTTCTTTATCTACCTGGCGAGATCACGCATCAAACGCTAATACGGGCGAGGCATTTTCGACTGCACGTTTTGGTCTGAACCGAGATATTTGGACGAAAATGCCTCGCCCCTAACCATCCACCCAGCCACTCCTCTTCCCATGCACCCCTCCAAACCCTGGCGCTCCGTCCGACTACAGCGATTCCCGATTTCTTTTCGGGTTGATCAGCGGGTGACGGGTGTCCTCGCAATTTTAATCGGCGTGGCCAGCTTGGCCTTAGTCGTCAATGTTAGCCGAGGCGAATATCCCGTGCCGCTGTGGGCGGTGGTCAAAACCATCTTCGGATTGCCAACAACCTCAGACTACGCCTTTGTCGTCAACACGCTACGCCTGCCGCGAGCTCTGATTGCGCTGCTTGTCGGCATGGGGCTCGCCACTGCTGGCACCATTCTGCAGGGGCTCACCCGCAATCCGCTGGCGGCGCCGGGCATCATCGGCATCAACTCGGGGGCCAGCCTGGTGGCCGTCGCGTTTATCGTCTTGTGGCCTGGGTTACCGGTGGGCTGGTTGCCCTTAGCGGCTTTTGTGGGAGCCTTGCTGGCCGCGATCGCGATTTATCTACTCGCGTGGAACCAAGGCAGTTCACCCGTGCGACTTATTTTGGTGGGTGTGGGCCTCACCGCCCTGACGGGGGCTTGTACCACCCTGATGATTACCTTTGGCAATATCTACGACGTGAGTCAAGCCCTAGTTTGGTTGACTGGCAGCGTTTATGGTCGCAGTTGGGCAAATTTTTGGCCGCTGTTGCCCTGGATGCTGCTATTCCTGCCTCTGGCGCTGATACTGGCACGTGACCTCGATACCCTCAACCTTGGGGATGGTCTGGCTCAGGGACTAGGCAACCGGGTGGAATGGACCCGCTCACTACTGTTACTCTGCACCGCCGCGCTGTCGGGCTCAGCGGTAGCCACCGCTGGCACCATTGGCTTTGTCGGGCTGATGGCCCCACACTTGGCTAGACAGCTAGTGGGGCCCTCCCACGCGGGGTTGATTCCGGTGGCGGCGTTAACCGGAGCCTGCATCGTCGAGCTGGCCGATCTGGTCGGTCGATTGCTGTTTGCCCCGATTGAGTTGCCCTGTGGCATTGTCACTGCGGTGATTGGGGCGCCTTACTTTTTATGGTTGTTGTACCGTAATGCTTAGATCATCGCGCCAAGTGGCAGTGATGGTGATCGCTCTTGCTAACGGCCCGCCTAGCGGTTGGCCAACTACCCCAAACCCATATTTGAACCCGATGAAAGACCTGGATACTCAATGCACTATCGAAATTCTCAACCAGATTATGGAGTTTGAGTTGGCGGGCGTAGTGCGCTACACCCACTATTCCTTGATGGTGACCGGCCCCAACCGAATTCCTATCGTCGATTTTTTTAAGGCCCAGGCCAGCGAGTCGTTACTGCACGCTCAAGAAGCTGGGGAAATCGTCACGGGTTTAGAAGGTCATCCCCAGCAGCGTATCGCCCAGATCGAAGAGACCCATCAACATGCAGTCACCGATTTGCTGCAAGAAAGCCTCAACCATGAACAAAAAGCCTTAGACATGTACAAACAGCTTTTGGGGGTGGTCGAAGACGCCAGCATTTATCTAGAGGAGTATGCCCGCACCAAAATTGGTCAGGAAGAACTCCACAATCTGGAGATTAAAAAGATGCTGCGCGACTTTAGCTAGGCGATCGGCAAATCAGTAGGGGCGAGGCATTTTCAATCACACGTTTTAGTCTGAGCCGAGATATTGGGGCGAAAATGCCTCCCCTCTACAGCACGGGTGATTGTCATCCGCACGTTTTAATCGCAGGCAAGATATTGGGGCAAAAATACCTCGCCCGCACGGAATGAGTGAGGGGCTGCAGGGGTCAGGGGGCAGAGGTCGGCCTGAAAGCTTGAGCCTTGAGCCTAAAACCCTGAAACCTCTCCCCATCTAGATCAATAGCGCTATTTTTTCGAGTTGGTATAAACCACCATGATGCTTGATACTGCCACCACAGTTGCCCTGACCACCCGTAAACTGACGCTGGCTTACGACGGCAACACCGTCATTCAGGGGCTCGATTTGGCTATTCCGCAGGGGCGAATCACTACCCTTGTGGGGCCGAATGGCTGTGGCAAATCTACCTTGTTACGCGGTCTCGCCCGCCTCCTGAAACCCCAAGGCGGCACCGTGTATTTGGCTGGGGAAGCGATCGCCCATCTGCCCAGCAAAACCCTGGCCCGACGCCTAGGCATTTTGCCGCAAAGCCCCAGTGCGCCCGAAGGCTTGACCGTACGTGAACTGGTGGCACAGGGCCGGTATCCCTACCAAAACTGGCTGCAACAATGGTCGCGCGAAGATGAGTTAAAAGTGGAAGCGGCGATCGCGACCACCCATCTAGAAGCGTTTGCCAATCGGCCCCTCGATACCCTCTCTGGCGGGCAACGGCAGCGCGCCTGGATCGCCATGGCCCTGGCCCAAGATACCGATATCCTCTTGTTGGATGAGCCGACTACCTATCTTGATGTCGCCCATCAAATTGAGGTGTTAGATCTGCTCTATCACCTCAACCAAAGCGCCCATCGCACGATTGTGATGGTGCTCCACGATCTGAATATTGCGGGGCGCTACAGCCATCATTTGATCGCTCTGCGACAGGGGCAGGTACTGGCCCAAGGGACTCCGGCTGAGGTGATTACTGAATCACTGGTCAAACAGGTCTTTGATCTTGACAGTCGCATCATCACTGACCCGGTTTCAGGAACGCCGCTGTGTATCCCCATCAGTCAGTTTTTGTAGGCGCTGCTGGTGCTTGAGAACCCTCTGATGAAAAGTACTTTTAGGGAACAACCCATTTAGCAACTGAGCGTCGCCGCCATACCAAAGGCATGAGTGTAGTGCACCGTTTCGACGGCATTTTCTCGGCGAGAAATTGTGTTCATGGAGCATGCTCTAATGACGGGAAAGAAAACCCATCGCCGTTAGGTCAAAACACGGCCGATCGCTGCAGTCGTTATTTAACTGGCTTCTCAAGGCCGCCGGCTCTTGCCCCTGCCCGAGGGTGTTTTGCGGCAGGAAACGTCAACACTCGAGACGCGGTCTGGGTCAACTCTCCGCAGCCAAATCGGCGTCCACGGCCTCATGGGGCACTGCAGCCTACCCAAATGTGCCAGGATCATAGGGGCTGTGTGCTGGATCACAAAATACAGCTTCTAAAATCACTTGTGGCATTTGATCGGGTCACGGAGATAGCCTGGCTGACTCGATAGAATATGCCATACGCAGGATTTTTTTATGGCGATGTCTAAATTGTGTAAGAAACCTCTCAAGAACAACCCTTTCTCAACTTACCGAGACCCGGTTACGGGCAAATGGGTTGTGGTGAACAAATCTCCCAAACTGGCCTACTGAGGAAGGGCTCTTGAGAGCGTAAACCGTTTGCTAGGCAATTAGATAGAGGCGATCGCGTAGGCATTTCTGAGCAATTCCCCCGTCTGTCACTATAATCTTTGAAGCACGATCGCCCCTAAGGATTTAGATTGAGTGACTTCTTTGAATGTCCGTGGCTTGTATCCGCCCATCACGCCATACTACACGGACTTTCTCTCAGTTTCTGAACGGCACACCCTATACGTTGAAGCGTCAGGAAACCCTGACGGCCAGCCCGTCGTTTTCCTGCATGGCGGGCCAGGCGGCGGCACGACGCCCCTTTATCGGCAGTTCTTTGACCCTGAGCGGTGGCACATCATTTTGTTTGACCAGCGAGGATGCGGCCAGAGTCGTCCCCATGCGGACTTACAAGAAAACACGACATGGCATCTAGTTGCCGACATCGAGAAAATCCGTCAGCATTTTGGCATTGACCAATGGGTGGTGTTTGGTGGTAGTTGGGGCAGCACGTTGGCGCTGGCCTATGCCCAGACTCATCCTGAGCAGTGCCGGGGCTTGATCCTCAGAGGCATCTTCACCCTGCGCCCTGAAGAGATTCAGTGGTTTTATCAATCTGGGGCAAGTTATTTGTTTCCCGACGCTTGGGAAACCTATCTGGCTCCGATTCCGCCGGAAGAACGCCACGACTTATTGGCGGCCTATCACTGTCGATTAACCCACCCAGATCCGGCAGTGCAGTTAGAGGCCGCTCGGGCTTGGTCAATTTGGGAAGCCAGCACCAGCAAACTCATTCCCGATAAGGCATTGGTTGATCGCTTTGGCGAAGCTGACTTTGCCATCGCCTTCGCTCGCATCGAGTGCCACTATTTTATGAATGGTGGGTTTTTCGAAACGCCTGACCAGCTGATTGCCCATGCCGATCGCCTGAGATCAATTCCGGGCGTCATCGTTCAAGGTCGCTACGATGTCGTTTGCCCAATGAAAACCGCCTGGGAGTTGCACCAAGCCTGGCCTGAGACAGAGTTTGTGGTAGTGCCCAATGCCGGCCACTCAGCCACTGAACCGGGCATTATCAGTGCCCTGGTAGACGCGAGCGATCGCTTTGCCAGCCTGTGATTCGCGTCCATTGCCATGAGACGGCTCTCAGTAGTCAGTCGCGTCGGCCAGGGCCATCGTCGGCTCGCGTCCGAGCAGTTCGTCAGCCAGCAGCGCCAATCGCACATCATCCCAATGGGTCCCTAAAGTGTCGTCCGTCCCTAGTTCTGGCCAAGCTGCTTGGAAGCGATTGTCGGCGGCCGCATAATGCGTTGTCGGGTTGGGGGATTGAGCCAGCTTCACCTGAGCCTCTAAAGGCAGCACTTCATGCTGACAACCTAAGCACTGTAGCGATTCTGCACTCAGCGTCAGCAGCAAACGATGGAGTAGGGTGTTGGCGATCGCCAGCTTTTGCGGATCAGGTAGCCGCTGCCAATCATCATGCTGCCCACTCGCATAGCTCTCCAGAAGTTGATAAAACCAGCTGACCTGAAGACCGTGGTGTAAAAGGCGGGGCTCGATCTCTAACTCAAAAGATTGGAGTACCTGGTCTTGAGAGGAATGAGACAGTGGCTTAGCGGGTAAGCCATCTAAACGATGTCCAATTGACAGCAACTGCGCTGTGCCGGAGCCAGCCCTAGTCGGCTGACTAACGACCAAACACATCAACAAGCCATACAAAATCTTCCTGCCAGCAGCGTTAAAACGGCGTGATGGAGCTTTTCTTGCCAACATACTGACCTCCGACAAGACTCTAGAGCAACACAGTACTTAAATACTATAGTTCACTTGTATTGAATCAGCCATCATGCCGGCTTGTTGTAATACGCCTGCAATCTTTTTTCATGTCTAGGCTGAGCTTGTTCGGTTGAGTCGGCTCCGAAATTTGTCTGCATGAGAGGAATATCTTGATTTGAGCGTGATTCATATGTACTATTGCGTTAGTCTTAAAGACCGATGTGTTGTGTACATCTAATGAGCAGTAAAAGGTTGCTAAGTTTTCGATTGCCCGATGCCCTTGCCGATGATCTGAAGACAAAAGCTTCAGAAGAAGACGTCTCGATGACCGCGTTAGCCTCGCGCTACTTTAAGGAGGGGCTGAATCGTCGCGTTGATCAGGGTTCTACTGACCCGGAGCTGTTGGGGCGACCAAGCCGTTGGCACCATGAAGCTTTAGGTCAATCCCATAGCGACGACGGCACTGAGTCAGTGCTGTCATACGGTGATGACTCAGTGCAGGGTTGGAACCCAATGCTATCTGACCCGCAAGACGATGGACCGACGGCTAACTCAGCACTGTTGTACAGTGATGCGGCTATCGGCAGTTACACTAACGGCAAAACTGATTTGCCTGACCAAAAGACTGAACTCTTGGCAAAATTCGCCACGTTTATTGCCGTATTGGAAGATTCGATGGATCTATGGGCTCAGGATATTAGCGACGACATCTTAGAGGCGATCGGCGATTTGTCGAAGTTGAAAGCTAGGCTGAAATCGGCACCCTGCAAAAGCAAGTAACCGATACCGCAATGCACGCATTCGCCAGGGTTGACAGGAGAGGCCACACACATTCGACGAAGGGCTTTGAACGGCGACAGCATTGACCTATCGAGGAGTAAAGTCAAGTGACTCCATCAGTCAGCATTCGTATCGCTGAGCCGACGGATGTGCCGCAGTTGGCAACGCTGTTTAAAGCCACGGTATTACAGCACGGCCCACAGTATTACACCGCACAGCAGACCGCAGCTTGGGCAGCAACGGCAGACGATCGCGATCGCTTTCAGCAATTTATCCTCGGCATCACGACCTATCTGGCGGTCAATGAGTCCAACATTTTGGGATTTGCGGGCATTGGCTCAGACGGATATGTCGCCTCTACCTATGTTCACCACAGCTATCTAGGCCAGGGTATTGGTTCGATCTTGATGGCGCAAATCTTAGATCATGCTCAGCGCGATCGCCTCCCTCGCCTTTACTGCGAAGCCAGCAAATTTAGCGTGGGACTGTTTACTAAGTTTGGCTTCCATCTCTACGCGACAGAAGTTGTCGAACGCCACGGTGTGACCTTCGAGCGATATTTGATGGAGAAGCTCATGATCAGCAAAAAAGCTGATGCGGACTGCCCGTGATTTAGACGGCGGCGGTCTCGGCAAACTTCAGGCCGAATTCATAGAGCGCGGGTAAAAAGTTGCGGTTTTCGTGGCCGGGGCGGCTGAGCTTGCACAGAGCAAAACGCTGTAAGGGCGATAGAGCAGACCACTGGTCGAGAGCGATCGCCGTATCAAACTGCGCGGCTTGTGCCGCCACATCAGCTGGTATTTGATCGAGTTGCTGCCAGGGGGGCTGAGCATCGATCGGCAAATCTTTAGCGGGGCCACCCATGTACTCCGTGACTAATGCCTGCAGGCTGTCGTAGTACGCGGTGATTTCCGTTGCGGTTTGACAGGGATGAGTGACGATCCGCTCGCGATCGGCGGCAGAAAATTTGTGCCAGTGTTCTAGCTTGAGCTTGACGCCACAGGTATCGAGCTTATAGCGCACCTGCATCGGAATGCACCGGAGGGACTGTACAAAGTCAGCTTCGAACTGAAAGAAGGTGAGGTCAGCAGTGGACATAGTGATACGGGTAAAGAGGGCTGATGGGGAAGAGGGAGTGACGGGTGGTGGGTAGAGAGTGGCGGGTAGTGGGAGCAATAAGGGGCTGGGGGGCAAGGGCGCCAGGGGGCAGGATTGGTCATCTTGTTTCAGAAAATCGGCAAAAATTCTAAATTTCAAACGCCGTAGGGCTGCGCCCTTCCCGCCGGGTATTCCAAATTCTGAATGCCAAATTCTGCACCTCCGAATTCTGAACTCGTTTTACTGATCGCGCGCGACTCCCACCAGCCCGAGATCGTGCTGCTCTCCTGACATCACCGCCACTCTCATCTCTGCGGTTAAGGGCACGACTGCGACCGCACTGGCTTTGAGTTCTGGCTGCAGAGAAATGGGGCAAACGGCAGCGTGCGTGAGCGCATTACATTCCGCCTGATCAGCCCATAGCGCCCCCCAATGCATGGGGATAAAGAGCACCCCTTTGCGAATGTACTGGGTGACGAGGAGCTTGAGGCAGGCCGCTCCCCGGCGCGATCGCACCTCGACCCAATCGCCCGACTGCAGCTGCAGCCGCTGCGCATCAAGGGGATTCATCTCTAGCAATGGTTCGGGGTGCATTTTGCGAATTTTATCGATGCGGCCCGTGCGGGTTTGGGTGTGCCAGTGGCCATACAGCCGACCATTGGTCAGCACAAAGGGGAAGTCGGTATCCGGCAGCTCCGCCAAACCGCCTTCATGAAAGGCGGCAAAGTTGGCGCGACCATTGGGCGTCGGAAAGTGATGATCAGCGTAGAGGCGCTTGTCATACTTGTTCCAGGCCGTCTGTGCGGTTTCCTGCTGAGGGCAAGGCCATTGGATGGGGCCAGCAGCGAGGCGATCGTGGCTGAGGCCAGTCATATCGCAAACGCGACCGGCGGTCAGCTGCACAAACTCGTCATACACCTCAGCCGCTGACTGCCAGGCAAACTGTTGCTCAAATCCCAGCCGTCGGCCCACCTCGGCAAAAATTTCCCAATCGGCGCGGGTTTCACCGGGCCGAGGTTGAAATGCGGGGCACAGGGTGACCGTGCGCTCCGAATTCGTCATGATGCCAGTTTTTTCGCCCCACTGGGCAGCGGGCAGCAAGACGTGGGCATATTCGGCAGTTTCGGTGGGATAGTAGGCGTCTTGATAAACGGTAAAGGGAGATCGCCGCAGGGCGGCTTTGGTGCGCTCAATATCGGGCATGCTCACAGCCGGATTCGTCGCAGCCACCCAAAATAGGCCCACCGCACCCTGCTCTAGGCCCACCATCATGTCCCAAGCCGCTAAGCCGGGCGTAGGTGAAATGCTGCCAGCGGGTAATTGCCAAGCCTGCTCCACCGCCCGGCGATGCTCCGGATTTTTGACCAAGCGATAGCCCGGCAGAATGTGAGCTAATCCCCCAGCCTCTCGGCCGCCCATGGCGTTGGGCTGACCCGTCAGCGAAAAGGGACCCGCACCGGGTTTGCCAATTTGTCCGGTCATGAGGTGCAGGTTGATTAGCGTACGAGCTTTGGCCGTGCCCTCAGAGGATTGATTAATCCCCATCGACCAGAGCGACAACACACTTTTAGACAAGCCCCACCAACGGGCTGCCTCTTCTAAATCTTTGACCGTGATGCCGCAGACCTCGGCCACCCGCTCGGGCGGATAGTGGCGAATCACCTCGGCGTAGGCTTGGAAATCCTTCGTGGCTTCGTCGATGAACATGGCATCAATCCACCGCTGTCGCAGCAGAATATGAGCAATCCCGTTCATCAACGTAATGTCAGTACCAGGACGAATCGCCAAATGCAAATCTGCATCCTTGGCCGTTTCCGTCCGGCGCGGATCGACGACAATCAGCTTGACTTTGCCGCGCTTTTTGCGGTGATATTTACGCAACCGGTTGAACACGATGGGATGACACTCAGCGGTGTTGGTGCCAATCAAAAAGGCACAGTCGGTGTTTTCTAAATCGTCGTAGCAAGGGGGCGGCCCATCGGAGCCAAAGCTTTGAATGTAGGCAGCGACGGCAGAAGACATGCACAGACGCGAGTTAGCATCAAAATTGTTAGTGCCTAAGCAGCCCTTCAACAGCTTTTGGGCGGTGTAATAGTCTTCGGTTTGGAGCTGACCTGATCCGTACATACAGACGGCTTCTGGCCCCTGGGTAGCGACGACATGGCGAATGCGATCAGCGATCGCCGTTAGCGCTTCCTCCCAACTCACCCGCCGAAAAGGCTCATCTAATGACGCCCGCATGAGCGGATACAGCAGCCGGTTTTTATCGATCGCCTCGGCAATCGTGGCCCCTTTGACACACACCATGCCCTGACTTGATGGATGAGCGCGATCGCCACGCACCGTCCAATCACTGTCTGCAGGGGCTTTTTTTGACTTGGTGGGTGAGACCTCCAGGCCACAACCAACACCGCAATAGGGGCACAGAGTTTTGGTGGATGTCATGATGGCTTACCTTTGTGCGATCGCGACAATATCAGACAAGTTTCGACGGTGTAAGAACGCTATCTGGATGATGATCCAAATGAAAAATGCGGTGTGATGCCAGTCCAGATCAGACTGACATTGCATGAGTTTCCAGGATCTGAATCCGGTGAGCAGTATTGAATTGATCGTCTTTATTGGAGAAAAGTCGGGAGACACCTCCAGATCAATGGAATGTATCCCCCGACTACTGTCTGATGGTTGAAGGGAAACTCGAGAAAAGCTTCCCCCCAAATCGAACGGTTCGTTATAGCAAACGAGCCGACTGCTCATTGGGCAGTGCTGTCGGATGGGTGACCAAATCAGGCTCTTCGCCCTCATGGAAGTCAGCGAAGGAACCCTGCGGCTCATCCAAGAAGAAGACGCAAAGGAAGGCGACGACCAAACCCGCAATGCCTAACACTTGAAAGAATTGCGAGTTGACCGCAGCCATCACCGGCGTACCCGCGTTCGCCGCCGCTGAACCATCAACGAATAACAGGCGAATACTCAGGTAGGCCACTGCGCCCACGTTGCCGTAAGCACCCACGTTACCGGCAATCTGTCCGGTGATGCGGCGCTTCACCAGCGGCACCATGGCAAAGGTAGCGCCCTCAGAAGACTGCACAAAGAAAGAGCAGGCCATCGTCAGCAACACGGCTAGCGGCAGGGGCCAGGCACTGTTGACCGTGCCCATCATCATGTAGCCGATACCCATACCGGCCGTCAGAATGACCATCGTCCACTTGCGGCTGCCCATTTTGTCGGAAATGAGACCACCCCCCGGACGCGAAGCCAAGTTCATAAACGCGTAGCTCGCCGCCACCAAACCCGCAGTCGCCTTGTCAAGGCCAAAGGTGCCTTCAAAAAAGGCGGGCAGCATCGTGACAACGGCAATCTCCGAACCAAAGTTAACGATGTAGGTCAGCTCTAGCATCGCCACTTGCTTAAAGCGATAGCGCTCTGCGGGCGAATAGGTCTTGGTCCCAGCGAGTAGCTCTTTATTCACACTCCAGCAGTTGTAGGCTTGGAAAGCATAGAGCCCTAGCAGCAACACACAAGCGAGATACATGCCGCCCGACGTGAGGAAGTTGACTTTTTGCAAACGCCAAGCCAACACCATCAGAATCAGGGTGAGGGGCAAATTCATCGCCATCAGGAACCAGAAGTCGCGTACGGAAGTGACTTCCATGCCGCGAGCGCTCTCGGGGCGCTGATAGACTTTGCCAGGAGGCGTATCGGTGACGTTGAAGTAATAGAACACACCGTAACAAGCAGCCACAATACCGCTACCGGCGATCGCAGCGCGCCAGTTCAACACGTCAGTCTGGAAGGGCGGAAATACGAGAACGCGAAACGTCTCAGCCTCCGGAAACTGGAAAGCGCCCGGTAGAGCCGTCAAGGCCAGCGCAAAAATGACCATAGTGAAGGCGGAGAAGGCAGAACCAAAGTTCCCCCAGCCGCCGTAGATGCCTTCTGCCGTGCCGACTTCCTTTGGTGGGAACCACTCAGCCGTCATGCGAATGCCAATCACAAAACCTGCCCCCACAATGCCCATCAGCAAGCGACCCAGCACGAGCTGATTGAAGCTCTGAGCGGTCGCAAAGATAAGACAGGGAATCGCGGCATAAATCAGCAAGCAAGAGTAAGTCAGACGCGGCCCATACTTGTCCAAAATCATGCCAATGATGACGCGGGCTGGTACCGTCAGGGCCAAGTTGCAAAGGCCAATTGTCCCCACCTGGGCGGGCTCTAGGCCAAAGTCTTGAGCAATTGTGGTGGCAAACGGTGCAAAGTTGAACCAAACAACAAACGTTAGAAAGAAGGCAAACCAGGTCAGGTGTAATACTTTGTACCTGCCCTGAGTTGCTCTAGTAAACAACTCAACAAGCATCTGTGCTAATCTCCTAATGAACCAAGAAACGACTCAAACCTTTGTGAGTGCTAGCTCGCAAGGTTTTTTTCTGTTGACAACACTCCCCCACGTGATATGGGAGTCTTCGATGGGTCAGGGTGTCGAAAAGTTAGCCCTGCCCAAAGCCTTATTCGTCTACCGCAATTTGCACATGGCCATTGCTGGGTGTCGAAAAATCAGTACGGGGCTGCGCGGCAAAGCGCTCCGTCAACAGCCCCGCTAAAATCTCTGGCAGCTCATCACAGGGCACGCCTTTTTGCACGCAGGTGCCAAGCTGCGCATCTTTGCCCACCTTGCCGCCCATGTAGATGTCAACCCCTTCAGCGGGCTTGCCATCTTTACGCACCTTGGTGCCCATCAGGCCAATGTCAGCCACCTGCGGCTGGCCGCAAGAGTTGGGGCAGCCCGTCCAATGAATGCGCACGGGCTGGGGCACTGACAAGGTGGCATCTAGCTGCCGGGCGATCGCCAAAGCCCGCTGCTTCGTCTCCACCAGGGCAAAGTTACAAAACTGAGCGCCCGTGCAAGAGACGAGCGATCGCACCAGCGGACTCGGCTCAAGCGAAAAGCGCTCCAGCAAATCTTCCTGCTGCAACAATTCCAGCCGCGAATCGGGAATGTACGGAATGATGATGCTTTGCTCGACCGTGAGGCGAATCTCGCCCTCGCCATAGACGTCGGCAAGGCGCGCCACATCAAACATGTCACGGGCACTTAATCGACCCACCGGCACGTGCAGTCCGGCATAGTTCAACCCCGGCTGCTGCTGGGGGTAAATGCCGACGTGATCGCGCTTCTCCCAGTCGATCTCATCCTTCGGAGCCGCACTGAGAAAGGGCTTGCCATAGGCCTTTTCGACTTCAGCCCGAAACTGCTCCATGCCCCATTCGTCAATGAGCCACATCAGCCGTGACTTTTGCCGATTGACCCGCAGGCCGTTGTCGCGATACACCTCTAAAATGGCCCGCGATAGCGCTACCACATCATCATTCGGCTCGACCCAAGCATTCAAGGGCACAGCGGCTTCGCAACGGCGAGCCGAGAAAAAGCCCCCTACCAAAACGTTGAATCCAAGCTGACCATCTCGATAGGCGGGCACAAAGGCAATGTCGTTAATTTCAGCGTGCACGGCATTGTCACGCCCCCCTTCTACCGCAATGTTGAACTTGCGCGGCAGGTTGGTGAATTCTGGGTTTCCAGCGCTGCGGTTGGTAATCATGTCCTGCAGCTTTTTCACTAAGCCGCGAGTGTCAATCAGCTCGCTGGCGTCAATACCTGCCACCGGAGAACCTGTAATATTGCGAACGTTATCCATCCCCGACTGAATGGAGGTCAGCCCGACGGCCTCAAATCGCTGAAAGATGTCAGGGATATCCTCCAACCGAATGCCTCGCAGCTGTAGATTTTGGCGCGTTGTGATGTCGGCACTGCCATCATCGCCGTAGCGCTGCACCACCTCGGCTAATACCCGCATTTTTTGACTGGACAAAATACCGTTGGGCAGCCGCATGCGCAGCATGAACTTGCCAGGCGTAACGGGGCGAAAAAAGATCCCTAACCACTTCAGTCGGTGAGTTAGATCCGTTTCATCAACCGCTTCCCACCCCATCTCAGCAAATTTTTCGAGTTCCGACTTGACTGCCAGGCCATCCTTGTCGGCCTTGAATCTTTCAAACTTGTTGAGCTTTTTAGTTGTGTTCGGGGCAGCATCAACCACGATTTCTTGACCTTTTAGTGAAATGTCGAACAACCTGAAACCAGTCAGAAAACTAGGAAAACAGAAATCAAAACAAGGCGACAGAGATTATCAAAAAGTATGCCGATGCGCTTATGGATGATCTCAATCGAAAATACTCAGGGCGAGACAGGGAAACCCTTGCAATAGGAACTCACGCGCAAACACACATTTGTGCGCTTACGAATTCAAACCTAAAGGAGTCCACCTAGGTTTTTTGTAGCTTGTGTAACTTTACTGAGACATTCATTGCAGATATCGCATGACAGCCATGCGATATCTGCAATGAATGTCTTGATCGACTTTTCAGAGCCATCTGAACGTTACCGATGCCCTCGGCTGTCTGCTCCCAGCTCCTCCAGCTTTAGCGATCGCTCAAATCCCACGAAACCCTGCTGCCAGTGCACTCCTAGAACAATTTGTTGCAGTGAAAGTCTTGACTGACTGTGCGTCAGCCTCATGCCTTTGGCATAGTTTCGCCAAAGCTAACAGCAGTCTGAGAGGCGATTAAGGCGAGCGTCTCAATCGCAAAGATCCGCGAAATTGTTGCGAAGATGATGGGCGATCGGCGGCGTCCTGAAGCGTTCTCTGTCACCCCTACGCTGTCATGTTCTCCTCGCAATCACCTTGATAAGTAGGTAGCCATCATAAACATTGCCGTACGGTATGTTGCGGCGACAGCTCAACGCAGCGCTAGGGTTGGCTTTGGGGCGTCACGCTAGGCGATGACATACTTAAAGATAATTTAGGGTGTCTTACTTACTATCTGGGCTGCCGATAAAACCGTTCTGCCTTGGCAGTGTCTGCATGGGATGGGGTAGGCAAGCCACTAGATCAAGCCTAGCTCAGCATTTCAACGGTAAGCTGCAATGGCAAGTATCGAGGTTGATATGCAAAACAGTGTCCTTTTCCAACAAACCTGGGAATTCAATTGGCGCAGTCTACAAGGTCACTGACTACTACAGTCGATTCTCAACCCTGAATCTTGATTGTCAGGTTCCGGTTTTAGGAAAGCCTTAAACTGCGCCAAACTTTTCGGTATAGCTCTGCCAATGCCGAACGCATCACCGGCCATCGGGAGAAAGTAGCAGCAGATTTAGCATTATGGGTTTAGAACCGCTCAATAGTAAACCCTGTAGATCGACCTTGATCGGACAATTTCTACAGGGTTTATGACGACAATGGATGTCGAGAAGAGATGTGATATTTTTTGTTTTACATGACAGGCTAATTGATGAAAAAGTACAGTAGTGTGAAGAGTCATAGGCAGGACTCAACCCCTACACTGTTGTAAGTATTCGCGGCCAGTTAGGTAAGTGTGTTTGAACTTTTCCATTCGTTTTTTCCTTTTACGGCAATTGACAGAACGTGGATTTAATGGGTTTTGAGATTCGTACTTTCTGTAGAGTACCAGCTCTCTACAGCACACTTAAGCACGTTTCTACAGAATTTCTAAAACGGCAGGTCTGATGAGCAAATAAAAATCGTCAGTCAGCCAGAACGCACCTTTTCAGTTGACTTTAGCAGTCTTCGTTCAGGACAGAATCAATATTTCCCGTGGGCAATTAATCACCTAGAACTGACGACTGCTGCTCTTGTACTGTAGACTCGCTACGATTTGACCCTAAATATGTTAGTTCAATCCGACATTCAACAGTGTTGCTATGTTTAACAGTGTCTGTTAAATGTGGGCTGCATTTTAGCTGCTAGGACAGATTGCCGATAGGAACTTCCGATCGATGAGAGAGTTGAGCACTTTCTGCCGGTGAGAAAAAGATTGAAGTTGCCAAGCTAAGCAGAGATAACACGATCGCACCCACCATGAAGCCCACGATTTTGTCTTGCCCTAGCTGAGTTGCTTTGTGAAGCTCTAGCGCTTGCACTTTGTCTTTAAGGACTCTGAGTTCTTGCTGTTGCTGTTCGATTCGATATTGTTGGAGTCGCGCTTCAGCTTGAATATTCTGACAAACAGATGTTAGTGCCTCGTGGCTGCTACCCACACCAGAACTAATAGAAGAAGGATTGGATGGATTGCTAATCATGTTCATTGTGTAGATGTTCCTTGCGGTTGACATCTCGATTGTATAGACAGTTCAAGACGTAATTAATCGGAAAAGCTAACCAACTTCGGGCCGGTATCACGTCAATATCCTCATCAGTAGTGGTCACACCCCCTAAGGGAGAGATTGCGTAGGAAAACACCGTAATTCTGCCAAAATCTGCCTGTAGAGTTACGTAAAATCGTCCTTCAATTGCCATAAATCGCCCCCAGAGAGCCCGTGATGGGGGCAATTCATCGCTGCAAACCAGCTTTTATGATCGCCAAGGAATAAAGTCAAAGCCTGATGCCAAGACAGTTTCAGCGATTTACTCTATTAGTTCGAGAGCCGCTAATGCCCGCAAACAGGCGAATCCGTGTATTACCGGAGAGTCTTAGCGGATTTGTGCGTGAATACACCGTGGACTACTTACCGTGAAATCCCAGGTAGATGTTGCGTAAATAACCGGATATACGTATCCAACTTCAGCAGCCGTTGTGAGATCACAAGACCTGCAGGGACAACATCACCGTGTGATGGCGTGGCTTTACGGATGTAAGCTAAGGAGTGTAGAGGATAATCCGTTTTAACGCTTGATTAAATTCAAGGGTGAGTACAACTTTTCCGGATAATTGGGAAAGTTGAGCTGCTTGAAGGCCACCCAAACTTTGTTGCAACACATCTTCCTAGCGAGTATTGTTTGGGTCATTTAACTTCCTGAGCCATCGCTGCGTCCTGACACTCATCAGAAATACGGCCGGTGTCCCCAGTGAGTGGCAGTCAGCGCCAAAATAACAAGAGCAACGAGCGATTTAAGCCGATGAGGAGTCATTCACCCACGCCAAACGCTCGGTGCTTAAACCATGTCCCGCAACAGAGAACGTTGCCATGCGGGTTGAGAGCAGCTCAATTCCAGTTCAGAAGCTATTTGGGGCAGCCCCAAGCGGGTGATGTTGATTGGTCGGACATCCCGAGCTTCTAAAGGTTGAGATGGTTATTTTGATGACGCGCTCTAAGACAAAATTTCGCGGCGGCCAGTACCCCCGGTGTAGCGCCGATAGATATAGCTGCTGCTGAGCAGTTCAGGTTGATCAAGCTGTTCAACCGCAGCGGTATCTGGAGTGATCGCCCCGGTGGCAGGAACGCCCAAGACACCAGCGATCGCACAAGTCAGCGCGCTCATGACAAATACTTTCATAGAGTCGTTGGCCAAAGTCGACATAGTCCCTTCTTCGGGAAACCCCACCCAAATCCGGACGACTAGCCCCGCCAAACTCGCCAACTCAGGGCAATATGAATAAAGTTGTCAGCACCGCTTTCTATGACGAAACTCGACGCGAGCAAACGTTTAAAGCCTCGTGGTGGCGGCTTGCCAGGACTCTTGCTGGGCTTTAGCTACCCGCTCCGGGCCTTGCGCTTGTTTCAAAAACACAAGTCGCTTTGGCCCTACGTCATCGGGCCGCTGGTCATCAACATTCTGCTGGGGGGAGTGCTGTATTCACTCGGCATTTGGAGCGGCCTCAAGCTAGTTAACCGCTGGACTCAGCAGCTCATCAACTGGGTGGGCCCGGCCTGGCTCGATACCGTGATCGAATTCCTCAGTCCTGTAATTCAGGGCGGCTTGATTGTGGTCTTGCTGGTGGTTTTAGGCTTGGTGCTGCTGCAGTTTGGCGGCATTTTGGGCTCACCGTTTTATGGGCAGCTGTCGGAAAAGATTGAGATTTTGCAGGCGGGTAAGCTCGACGCGCCGCCGTCGATGGGAGCCGGGGCGATTGTGATCGATATCTGGCGCGCCCTCATGTTTGAACTCAAGAAACTGCTGTTGCTGGCAGCAATTGGGTTACCCCTGCTGCTTGGCAACTTGATTCCGGGCGTGGGCACGCTGGTAGCCACCATTGGGGGCATTACCCTGGCATCGCTGTTAGTCTGCCTGGATATGTTTGATGCACCGTTAGAACGACGGCGACTCAAGTTTCGGCAAAAGCTGGGCATCGTGTTTCGGGCGCTCCCGGCGAGTGGCAGTTTTGCGCTGGTGTGCCTGGGGCTGTTTAGTATTCCCCTGATGAATCTGCTAGCCATTCCGCTCTGTGTCGCGGCAGGAACGCTATTTTTTTGCGATCGCATTCTCAGTGCCACGCCGCCTCCGGCCTCTTGATCCCCGTCCGGTCGAGATGCGTTAATGAAGGTCTCGCAGCGGTACCTTCGGACAGGGTTTGGCAATGCCAGGCACTCGTGATCGAGGCGCTACGTTTAAGCAACTTGCTTTCATCAGGCTATTTTGTAAGCGATCGCCCACTATGACCCTTGCTATCGATTTTGGTACCAGCAACACCGTCGTCACTCGCTGGAACAGTGCCACCCAAGCACCCGAAGCAATTGCGCTCCCGCCTTTGGCGCAGCAGCTCGGTAAAAATCCGCCCTTGGTGCCGTCGCTGGTCTATGTCGAAAATGCGGCTAAGGGCACGATTCAAGCTGGTCAGCCGGTGCGGGACAGCGGCCTTGACGTCAGTGCTGACAATCGTTTCTACCGCAATTTCAAACGGGGTATCGGCACAGCGATTCAAGGTTTTTTGCCCGAGCTGGATGGTTGTGCCCTTTCCTTCGAGCAAATTGGCAGCTGGTTCTTAGCCGATGTGCTGCGGGCGATTAAGGCGTCGGGCGAAGCGGTGGACTCCGTTGTGTTCACCGTGCCGGTCGATAGTTTTGAGGTCTATCGTCACTGGCTCAGCGAGACCGGGGCGACGCTGGATCTACCTGAGGTGCGCCTGTTGGATGAGCCCACCGCTGCGGCACTAGGCTATGGCATTCGTCAATCCGAAACCGTTCTGGTTGTTGACTTTGGTGGCGGCACTCTGGACTTTTCGCTGGTGGATCTGGCGATCGCCCCCAACCGCAAGCCGCTCGGCTTTATTTTGCGCTGGGGCAATCAGCCCCTGGCCGACTCTTCTGCCCAAAAGCCACAGCGGGCTAAGGTATTGGCTAAGGCAGGCGAAAACTTGGGTGGGGCAGACATTGATAACTGGCTAGCCGATTATTTTCACCGGCAGCAAGGCATTCCCCTCAGTCCGTTAACCCAGCGGCTAGTCGAGCGACTCAAGATTCAACTTTCGGACAAATCGCAGGCAACTGAGAGCTTCTTTGATGATGAAACGCTGGAAAGCCTGACGCTGAAGCTCGATCGCGCTACGTTTGAAGACATTTTGAAAAATAATCAGTTTTTCGATCGATTAGAAGGCTGTTTAGGACAAATTTTTCAGCAAATGCGGCGGCAGGGACTCAGCCTGGTCGATATCGATGCCGTGCTGCTGGTGGGGGGGACGGCGCAAATTCCTGCTGTGCAGAGTTGGCTGGCGAGCCACTTTGACGCCGAAAAAATTCGGAGTGATCGCCCCTTTACCGCCGTGGCCGAGGGGGCGCTGCAGGTGCAGCAGGGCATCGAACTCACCGACTTTCTTTACCACAGCTACGGCATTCGCTATTGGGATCGCCGCCATCGTCGTCATAGTTGGCAGCCGATTATCCGGTCGGGGCAACCCTATCCATCCACTGAGCCGGTCGAAATTGTGCTGGGTGCCTCGACCGACAATCAGCCCAGCATTGAGTTGGTGATTGGTGAACTCGGCAACGAAGCCGATCTCACTACCACCGAAGTCTTTTTTGAAGGCGATCGCCTGATCACCCGCCAGTCAGCTCAGGCGGCGCAACAGGTGCAGCCGCTCAATGACACTGGCAGTGGCCGCACGATCGCCCAACTAGCACCGCTGGGCGTGCCCGGCAGCGATCGCATTCGCGTACTGTTTGAGGTCGATCGTGATCGCACGCTCCGCCTCACCGTTGAAGACATCCTCACTGGCGATACCCTGCTCACCAACCAGCCCGTTGTGCAGCTGAGCTAGGGAGGGAGACGCTAGTGTTCGGATATCTAGCTATGAGAGGGGTTGAGGTGTCAGGTACAAAGTGGCAAAACCGCTTGCTCCGATTCCCCCCACTCCCTAGCATTGCCAGGGAGCAGCGGGGAGTTCGCTCACTGAGCAGCAGCATGGGCCGAGGCTAAACCGGAGCCGTCTCCTTCGCCGTTGCTGATTGAGCCAAAAACTTCTCTAACTCTGTCAGGGCGTCGGCATCTACCTTGGTTTGCATCGGGCAAAACTTCGGCCCGCACATTGAGCAAAACTCAGCGGTTTTATAGATATCCGCCGGTAGGGTTTCGTCGTGGTACTCCTTCGCTCGCTCCGGGTCGAGGGACAGCTCAAACTGCCGATTCCAGTCAAAGTTATAGCGGGCATGAGACATCTGATCATCGCGATCGCGGGCACCGGGACGATGGCGGGCAATATCTGCCGCATGAGCCGCAATCTTGTAGGCGATGAGTCCCTGCCGCACATCTTCAGCATTGGGCAAGCCCAGATGTTCCTTGGGCGTGACGTAACAGAGCATGGCTGCGCCGCTCCAGCCCGCCAGCGCCGCGCCAATGGCGGAACTGATGTGGTCATATCCAGCGGCGATATCTGTGACCAGTGGCCCCAGCACGTAGAACGGTGCTTCGGAGCACTCTGCCATCTGCTTTTTCACGTTGTCGTCGATCTGGTCCATCGGCACGTGACCGGGTCCCTCAACCATCACCTGCACGTCGTGCTCCCAGGCTTTACGGGTCAGCTCGCCCAGGGTCTTGAGTTCCGCCAGCTGAGCCGCATCCGTCGCATCGTGCAAGCAGCCTGGCCGTAAGGAATCTCCCAGACTAAAAGACACATCGTACTTTTTAAAAATCTCAATGATGTCATCGAAATGGGTGTACAGGGGATTTTGCTGGTGGTGGTGCAGCATCCATCGGGCCAGAATGCCACCACCGCGAGAGACGATGCCCGTGATGCGATCGCGCACCAAGGGCAAATGCTCAATCAAAATACCGGCGTGGATGGTCATGTAGTCCACCCCTTGCTGGGCGTGCTTTTCGATGATGTGCAAAAAGTCATCAGGGGTAAGCTGTTCGATGTTGCCGTGGACGCTCTCTAACGCCTGGTAGATGGGCACTGTGCCAATGGGAATGGGTGAATTTTGAATGATTGTCGTGCGGATCTTGTCCAAATCACCACCCCCCGTCGACAGATCCATCAAGGTATCTGCACCGTATTTCACCGCGAGATGCAGCTTCTCAACTTCTTCGGCAATGTCAGAAGAGTTGGGTGACGCGCCGATGTTGGCATTCACCTTGCATTTGGAGGCAATGCCGATCGCCATCGGTTCCAGATTGGGGTGGTTGATGTTGGCGGGAATGATCATCCGTCCCCGCGCTACTTCATCACGAATCAGCTCGGCGGGCAGGTTCTCTCGCTGGGCCACATAGGTCATTTCTTCGGTAATCAGTCCCTGACGGGCGTAATGCATCTGCGACACATTGGCCTGGCCTTGGCGCTGAGCAATCCATTCGGTACGCATGGGAAACCTCAATATGTTTAGTATGTGGAAATTTCGGTTGAGGGTTTAAGGCTGCAGGTTCAAGGGGTGGGATTCTGGGAACCTGGCGCCTTGCCCCCCAAAACTCAGTTCGTGTTCTTCGCGGCTGGCATGGGTGCTGCTTCGCCATACGCCCGGATCTCGGTGTCTAGGCGCTGGAAATCGAACGCCTCAGTTTTGCCCTGCTGTGCTTTGAGCTGAATCCAGATGCCACAAATTAGCGCCGACACCCCAATAGGCACGGCAAAGCTGACCAGCAGATCTCCAGCAAAAGGGACTCCCGTCCACGGGCTAAAGTCCGGTTTGGGAAAAAAGAGAGCGCCGGCTCCAATGCCCATCAGGGAACTCCAGAAGGCGATCGCCCCCGTCAGCCGACGAGAATAGAGGCCAAACAGCACGGGAAACAGCGCCCCGGCACACACCAGATCCGCTAGCAAAAACAGGTACAGCACGTTGTAGCCCTGGGCGGCAATGAGCACAACCGGGATACCCAAGGCAATCGTGAGCCCCCGGGCGGCGCGCAAAATGCCGCTGGATCGCATCGTGGGAAAGAGCCGCAGCAAGTCGGTGGTAAACACGCTGGCAATGCCGTTTAGCAACGTGTCTAAGCTGCTCATCACCAGAGCCAACACCAACACCAGCACGGCGATGCTGAGCCAACCCGGTAGCCCTAAGGCTTGAATCAGTGAGAAGAAGGCGCGATCGTCGTTAAAGCCAAAGTGCATGGCCAAAATGCCGAGCAGTCCGGAGATGAATAAAATCGGCAAAATGAACAAAAACGAGCCGAGGAACGATCGCCGCACCACGACATCGTTTTTGCAGGCATAGATGCGTTGCCAGTTGGCCTGGTTAAACATTTCTGCCGCAATCACGGCAATCACCAACGTCGCCCCAAACTTAATGCCAGGGCCGTTGGCCAAGGTTAATAATTGCGGGGCGGCTTCGGCCACCGGGGCGATCGCCCTGCCCCAACCCCCTAACGCGGCGATCGCAATGGCAAAACTCAGCAGCAGCAGCGGCACAATCACCGCAAACTGAATGGTATCGGTAAAGATGGTCGCGGCCAGCCCGCCAACGGTGGTGTAGACGAAGACCGCTGTGATCACCAGCAGGGCCGTCAGCCAGAGGGGCACGCCGGCCATCAGTTCGACGGCTTTAGCGATCGCCGTCAGCTCCGCCGTCAAATACACAAACATGTAAAACACGATGATGCCGAGCGTCAGCAAGTACATCGCATTGCCAAAGCGATGCAGCACATACTCATTGAGCGAATGTCCTCGCGGCATTAGAAACCGAATGCGCGGCCCCATCACTGCAAACATGGCAGACGGGGTGGCCTGTCCAAGGCAGTAGCCGACAATGCCCGCCAGGCCGCTGGTGGCACCAATTTCTGGTGGGCTGAACAAAATCCACGCGCCCATTGCCGAGGCCACAATGGTGGCCAGTGCCGCCCCTGTGCCAATGCGATTGCGGCTCACCATATAATCTTCCAGCGTGATTTCTCGGTGTCGGGCCTGCAGCAGACCAAACCCAGTAAAAATCACCAATGTCCCCAGCGTCGCCATCAACGCCGCTGTATCAATTGTCATTGTGAAAGCACCTCGCTTCGTGAGTGCAAGATGCTAGAGGCGATGATTAACCTGCAGGTTTGTTGATGAAGCGATGGAATCTGAAACGTGATGAGACGAACGCGAGAATTCCGAGCCCAGAGCTGGGAATCTGAAATTTCAAAACAGGGCTAACTCGGCTTACCAACTGCCGCATCCCCGCTTCGGAATTCATAAGTTCGCTCGTCGCTTTGGTTTCGTAACCGCAATCAACGCTTCCCTCCGCTGGTATTAACCAGGTCAGGTTCTGAGGGTATAATCTCAGCCCGATCAAGTCGGACACCCCTAGCTTGTGGGTGAGTCTAGCATGCGAATCACCACAGAAAATCCACCAGCTTCACAAAACGAGAAGGTATCGCCTGGGTGAAATAAGGTGCGTTGGGCTGTCGCCAAAACACACCCTAAAGCAATGTTTATTTATGCCTGCCTACTGAGGCGATCGCATCAGTGACTTACTTAACGACTCCAACAGTTTGTTAGCTATAGTCACCACCATTTATTTTCAATTTGAACATCACCGATTTCTTTAGGGCCAGCTTTTTTCCAAGTTATAGCTTCTTCAAGAGTTAGTTTCCTTAGGCCACAATAAATCACACTACATGACTGAATGCCGCCATCAACGAGTGAGATTCCTTCTATATTTCTACCAGTTTCATCTATCTCAATACATATACATGGATGAAATGAACATGATTCATAGTAATCACCTAGAACGATGATTCCAGTTTCTGAAACTTTTTGCGGCATGTTATTTTCTAGACGACCAAAAAATTATTAGAAAGAATCATTCCACCTATGCGATGGAGTATCAACACCGTTGAGATATTTACATAACAAGGTTTTTGATGAGGGCTGATCGCATCTTGTGAAGGAGGATTAGTCTGAATAGACTGGCTTTTCCGGCCCTGGTTAATCCGTTTGTTACTTACCGAATTGTTTGAAGACGACGGGAATTATATCGAACATGCTCAATACTGAATCTTCTGCTCCGTTCAGGAGATGCTTTTTAAGTTTGGCAAATGGATACGCTGCGTTCTTTGCGTCGAATCGGACGCACCATCCAGAGTCATCTTGGAACCATTCGCCACCATAAGTGTGCAAAATGCATTCACCAAAGAATGCTCCCAGTGTGTTGACGAGGTTATTAACGTTGTTTGGATCGCCTTGTTCATGTTGGCGATTCACGAAGCCGTCAAGCCATTCAACCGCTGCCCGATCAAAATCAACATCGACGCTCAGTTGGTCATGGGCGACCGATCTAACCAGTTCTGCGTTATGTCGGATTTGATCGATCATGAACAAACCAGATAGCGGTTCGGTCGTATATTCTCGCTGGTCAGCCGTTTTCAGATATTGTTCCTGGCTGTTTTTCGATCAGCCCGCAGGTCAACTGAAAATAGAAGTAATTGACAAACCTACAGCAAACCCACTAGATGCAGCGGCCCGTGACCACTCATCAATTCCACAATTAGCGCTAGAAAACCGACCATCGCGAGGCGGCCATTCCAAACTTCGGCCACGGGCGTGAGGCCCCACGCGGATTTCTCTTGGGGATAAATCTTGACCTTTTTATCCGGCTCAACGACATCCGAAAATAGCCGACGGGGAGACTCTAGGGCCTCCATGACCATCTTGCCCATGTCATCGATAAAGCCAGGGTGTGTGTTCAACGCGGGCACGCGGCGAAACGTTTCAATGCCGGCTTCTTCAGCGATTTCGCGGTACTCCATGTCAATTTCTTGCAGCGTCTCGATGTGCTCAGAGACAAAGCTGATAGGAACCACTACTAAATTATTGATGCCCTGTTCGGCGAGTTCGGCGATCGCCTCTTCGGTATAGGGTTGTAGCCATTCTACCGGGCCGACGCGGCTCTGATAGGCCAGCGTATGAGCGTTGGGGCGACCCAACGCTTGCATAATTAACTCAACGCAGTGCTCGATTTCGCGCTGATAGGGGTCGCCGACTTCTTCGACATAGCTCACCGGCACCCCGTGGGCACTAAAGAAAACGTGCCCCGCACTGGGATCGGGCAGCTGATCGAGTTCTTTGGTAATCAAATCGGCCATCGCTCTGACATAGCCCGGTCGCGCATACCAAGAAGGAATCACGGTGTAGCGGATGCGCTCTAAGGAGGGGTCCTCTTTCCAGAGCTTTTGCAACAGGCGGAAGCTAGAGCCACTCGTGCTGATGGAATATTGCGGATAGAGGGGCAGCACGACCAATTCCTCAATGCCATCGCGCTTGATGCGGGCGATCGCCTCTTCGGTAAAGGGGTACCAGTAGCGCATACCGATATACATTTCGGTTGGCTGACCGGCGGCCTCTAGGCTGTGCTTCAGGGCATCGGCTTGCTGCTCAGTGATGCGCCGGAGGGGAGAGCCGCCACCGATCTGACTGTAGTTTTGTTGAGACTGTTTGGCTCGACTGTTAGAAATCAACCAGGCTAAAGGCTTTTGCAACCAAGGCACCGGCAAACGAATGATCTCAGGATCAGCAAACAAATTGAACAGAAAAGGACGAACATCCTCTAATTGCTCTGGCCCACCTAAGTTCAACAGCAATACCCCTACACGGCCCATGACGGTTGAAACCCTAAACTGTGAATGATTCTTAAAATTATCGTAACAATTGATTTAGCCAGCGGGCACGATCGCAACAAAATACATTTTTGTTCACTACCCATGCCGTGTCTGATCTGCCGAACAATTCTAGAGTGACCACATTCTAAACTACCTCAGAGATTCTTTATGAATAGGTTTTCTACCCTTGCGATCGATCCGCTGATCCCATCGAAGTCAAACGCTGAAACGCTTCCCAGGCTGGCGATCCCCCTGGGTGACCCAGCTGGCATCGGCCCCGAAATCGTGATCAAAGCCCTGGGTAATTCAACCCTTAGAGCAGCCGCTCAGATCACGCTGGTCGGGGATCAAGCATTATTGCAAGCGAGTCTCAAGCAACTAGAGCGAGCAGGAGCAGATGACGTTGACTTGAGCCCGTTCACCCTGCTGGGTGCTGACTCGCCGATCACCGGACTCGCTGACATCAAGCCAGGGGAACCGAATGTCGTTACGGGGCAGGCCAGCTTTGCCTGGCTCAATCGGGCGATCTCTGGGGCGTTAGCGGGTGAGTTTGACGCGGTGGTGACCGCCCCGGTTGCCAAAGCGGTTTGGCACGCAGCGGGCCATCATTATCCTGGTCAAACCGAGGTGCTCGCGGAGCGCGCTCAGGTTGAGCAATTTGGCATGATGTTTGCGGCGCGATCGCCCCACACCGGCTGGCCCTTGCGCAGTCTGCTGGCCACGACCCACATTCCTTTGAACCAGGTGCCAACGGCCTTGACCCCCGCTCTGATGTCACGCAAGCTAGCGCTTTTAGTCACCAGCCTGCAACGAGATTTTGGCGTGGCATCGCCCCAGATCGCCGTAGCGGGCCTGAATCCCCACAGTGGCGAAGCCGGCAAGCTCGGCACAGAAGAACGAGACTGGCTGATCCCCTGGCTAGCAACGGCTCAGCAAACCTATCCTCAGGTCAAACTGACGGGGCCAGTGCCACCCGATACGCTATGGGTGAGTGCTGGTCCGGCTTGGTATGAAGATGCGACGGCGAGCCCCTACGACGCTTATCTGGCCCTATATCACGATCAGGGCTTAATTCCGATCAAGCTGCTGGCCTTTGATCGAGCGGTGAATACGACCATCGGTCTGCCCTTTGTGCGCACCTCGCCCGATCATGGCACTGCCTTTGATATTGCGGGTCAAGGCATCGCCCGGTCGGCCAGTATGGAAGCCGCGATTGAGCTGGCGATCGCCTTGGTCAATCACCAAAACCAGACTCAGGATCAGGGCCCAGAATTGACACAAGATTGTCAAAGATTGTCAACAGTCTCTGAACAGCCGCTAGCAGGCTAGGGCACAACGGTGAGGGTGGCCCCTTAGAATGAAAAGCAGCTTTTCAGGAGATGTCATCTTGCTGCGCCTACGCTCACCCTACTTGTTCAACGCTACCCTTTATGTGCTGGCGACCTTAGGGGCTAACTACACCGCTGCCTGGTTCATTCCATTTCCCATTTTTGGGCAGGTGGCGGTCGGCACCTTTATCTTTGGCTTCACCTTTACCCAGCGCGATCGCTTGCACAGTGCCGGGCGGCAGTGGGTCTATGGCACCATCGCGGTGGCGGCGCTGGCCAACGTGTTGATGAGTGCGACCCTAGCGGTACCGCTGCGCATCATTGCCGCTAGCTTTTTAGCGATTGTGCTGGCCGAGACGGCCGATACTGAGATTTACCAGCGGCTGCTGCGCTTTCCCTGGCTGGTGCGGGTGGCGGGGAGCAATGCCGTCTCGATTCCTTTAGATACGCTGCTATTTACGCTGGTGGCGTTTGCGGGCGTGCTGTCAACGACCGAGATGGTATCTCTGCTGTTTGGCGAAATTGTCACCAAATTTGCGATCGGTCTGCTGGCGGCCCTTTGGCGCGACGGCAAATTTGTGTGGCAAACAAGGCGCGCCTAATGAAGGGCGGCTAGCAGCTCATCTAGATGCCTATCTGAATGACCATCCCTCTGGGGAAGAGGACTAAGGCGGGGTGGGTGTCGACTCTCCTGCTGAGAGTGGTTCAACTCCCCCCATTCACCTCTCCCAAGAGGCTACTAACGCGATGTGCAATTAAGCGTTTTCCAAGTCAGGCCTTAATCAAATCCTCAAA
>ERZ1740060.157-NODE-157-length-53498-cov-22.508617_pt1 | contig 53498 bp, 37 predicted proteins | sample MGYA00581743_ERZ1740060 | MGnify/ENA primary metagenome ERZ1740060 (study PRJEB43018, sample SAMN04849235) | marine metagenome | isolation source: floating plastic debris | place: Pacific Ocean | collected 2008-08-27 | study: EMG produced TPA metagenomics... | reverse complement strand
CGGCATACGAGATACATCGGTGACTGGAGTTCAGACGTTGTGCTCTTCCGATCTCCCCCACTCCCCCACTCCCCTATCCCCCCATCCACTTCCCTGCTCCACCAACACCTCACAGAAAAGCTACCCACGTACCTGGTGCCCCATCAAATCATTGAGTTGGATGCCCTGCCGCGTCTCCCCAATGGCAAGATTGACCGGCGATCGCTGCCCCAACCAGAGCCAGGGCAACAGCAGGCAGCAAGGCCGTTTGTCGCGCCTCAAACAGAGGCCGAGATTACATTGGCCGACATCTGGTGCCAGGGGCTGAGGCTAGATCAGGTCAGCGTGCATGACAATTTCTTTGAGTTGGGCGGCCATTCGCTACTGGGCATGCGGATGATAGCTCAGGCGGAGCAGGCGTTGGGATGTCCGGTGCCCCTCAAGTGGCTGTTCCAAGCACCGACCATTGCCGGTTTAGCGGCTCGCATTAAGCAGGCCGATGTCTCCACGCTCCCCCGCCCCCTCGCCCCCACCTTACCTGCCCTAGAAATCGATCCGGAGTCGCGCTATGAGCCGTTTCCGTTGACCGACATTCAGCAAGCGTACTGGCTGGGGCGTTCTCGGGCATTTGAATTGGGGAATATCGCGACCCACGGCTATCGAGAGATTGAGACAGTCGGGTTGTCGGTGGGGCAGGTAGAGTCGGCGTTGCGATCGCTGATTCAGCGCCATGACATGCTGCGGGTGGTGATCACTCCGGACGGCGAGCAGCGAGTATTACCCGAGGTGCCTGCCTACACCATTCGCGTGACGGATTTGCAGGCGGTCGCCCCAGACGCTCAGCATCAGGCACTGGCAGCGATGCGAGATCGCCTATCGCACCAAATCCACGATGTCGAGCAGTGGCCCCTATTCACCGTCGAAGCCGCGCAGCTGGATGTCGGGCGAGTGCGTTTCTTTGTCGGGTTTGATGTGCTCATCGGGGATGCCTGGAGCTTCCAGCTCTTGGGCTGGGAATTAGCCCAAACATTGCAGGGAAAGGCGCTACCACCGCTCGACCTGACCTTTCGGGATTACGTCCTGGCGGAGCAGGCAATGCAGCAGTCACCGGGCTGGCAGACGGCCCTGGCCTATTGGCAGAGCCGTCTGCCGGAGCTATCTCCCGCGCCTGACCTGCCACTGGTTGGGGCTCCCAGCAGGTTAGAGCAGCCTCGGTTTGAACGGCGGAGCGGTCAGCTAGCGCCCACCGCCTGGGCTCGATTCCAGCAGCGGGCTAGTCAAGCCGGACTCACGCCCTCGGGGGCTTTGCTGGCAGCGTTTAGCGAAGTGCTAGCACTGTGGAGTCGGCATCCGCGCTTTACCCTCAACCTGACCTTGTTCAATCGGCTGCCGCTGCATCCCGACGTGAATCGCCTGGTGGGTGACTTTACCTCGTCACTGCTGCTGGCGGTGGACAACCTCGGCAGTGACAGCTTTGTGGTGCGAGCCCGCCGACTGCAAGCCCAACTGTGGGAAGACTTACAGCATCGGACCGTCAGCGGCGTACAGGTGTTACGGGAGTTGGCGCGCACTCAACAGCGATCAGGCGCAGCGCTGATGCCCGTCGTGTTTACCAGTACCCTGAACCAAACTCGGCCTGACACCGGCAATCGCCCCTGGCAAACCGAGGTAGTTTATGGCCTCAGTCAGACGTCCCAGGTCTACCTCGACCATCAAGTGTCCGAAATCGAGGGGGCCCTGGTCTTCAATTGGGATGCGATCGCGGATCTTTTCCCACCGGGCCTGCTAGACGAGATGTTCCAGGCGTATGGGCAATTTCTAGAACGGTTGGCGGATGATTCGGTCACCTGGGAAATGCCTCCCCAACTCGGTTCCACGGCCCACGTCACGGCGCTGAACCAGACGGAAATGGCCCTGTTCTCCGGCTCGGAACCGCTGCTGCATACTTTATTTTTTGAGCAGGCGCAGCAGCAGCCCGATCATCTAGCCGTCATTGCTAGCGATCTCACTCTCACCTATGGCGAGCTGCGCCAGCACGTCCTGCAGTTGGCCCATCATTTACAACAGCAGGGCGTTCAACCCCACCAGCTCGTAGCGGTTGCCATGACCAAAGGCTGGGAAACCGTTGTCGCGCTCCTGGCCATCCTCACCGCCGGGGCCGCCTACGTTCCCATCGACCCGACCCTGCCTCAAGAGCGGCGCTGGCACCTGATTCAAGCAACGCAGGCGAATATCCTGCTCACCCAATCCCATCTCGCCGATTTAGCATGGCCCGACGCTGTAACCCAAATTCCCATTACCCGCCACCCTCTCACTCCCCCACCCTCCCACGCATCCACTCCACCTCTTCCCTCTCCTGCGCCCACCGATTTGGCCTACGTCATCTATACCTCTGGCTCTACGGGCTTGCCCAAGGGCGTCATGATTGACCATCGCGGGGCGGTCAATACGATCCTGGATATCAATCAACGGTTTGAAGTGGGGCCAGGCGATGGCCCCGAGGGGCCGGTCTTTGACCATCGCGTCCTTGCCCTCTCCGCCCTGAACTTTGACCTGTCCGTGTACGACATTTTCGGCACCCTGGCCGCCGGAGCCACCATTGTGATGCCAGCGTCGGAGCGAGAGCGTGACCCCGCCCATTGGGTCGAGCTGCTTCACACCCACCGCATTACCTTGTGGAACTCCGTGCCCGCCCTGATGGCCCTCTTGCTCGCCGAGCTGGAACAGCGATCGCACCAGGCTACTTCCCTACGACAGGTACTTCTCAGCGGCGACTGGCTCCCCATGGCTCTGCCCGACAAGATTCGCCGCCAATGTCCCCAGGCCCAAGTTGTCAGCCTCGGCGGTGCGACCGAAGCTTCCATCTGGTCCATTGTTTACCCGATTCAAACCGTCGAGCCCACCTGGAAGAGCATCCCCTACGGTCGGCCACTCGCTAACCAGCAGTGGTATGTCCTCAACGACAACCTCCAACCCTGCCCCGTGTGGGTGCCTGGACAGCTCTACATCGGTGGCCCAGGACTCGCGAAAGGCTATTGGCAACAGCCGGAGAAAACCGCCGCCGCCTTTGTGCCGAATCCGCTTTTAGAAAAGGAAACGGGAAACAGGGAACAGGAATTAGGGAACAGGAGACAGGGAATAGGGAACAGAAAGAACCTAGAACCTGGTCAAAACCCAGCCACTGTTCCGCTGGCTTCGACGATGAGCTCACCCGAATCGAGCGCTCACGCCGAGCCCCCCATCCCCCCATCCCCCCATCCCACTCTCTACAAAACTGGCGATCTAGGCCGTTACCGTCCCGACGGGACAATCGAATTCCTGGGACGAGAAGATTTTCAGATCAAGCTAAACGGCTATCGCATTGAGCTGGGAGAGATTGAGGCGGCGTTGTCCCAGCATCCGGCTATCCGGGAAGCGGTGGTTACAGCGGTGGGCGCTGCGCCCCAGCAGCAGTTGGTGGCTTATGTCGTGCCGGAGAGCGCTGGCGATCAATCAGTAGATGAATCGTCGGCGGATGTGGCGCTGCATCATCCCCTGGCCAAGCTGGCTTTCAAACAAGAACGGCGGGGCTTGCGGCGCTTCGCGGATGAGGCCGTTAGCGTTGCCTTGCCGCTGGCTGAAGAGAATACACAGCCCTACTTACGACGCCAGAGCTATCGACAATTTCTACCCACACCGATCGCTCTCAAAACCTTCAGTCAGTTCCTCAGCCCCCTAAAATCCATCGAACTAGCAGAGTCACCGTTGCCCAAATATCGCTATGCGTCGGCGGGTAGCCTGTATCCGGTGCAGACCTATATCCACGTCAAACCGGGACGAATTGAAGGATTGGTAGCGGGCTTCTATTATTACCATCCGGCTGACCATCGATTACTACGACTGGAGGCTCAAACCATTGATGTCGATACGCTCTACGGCAGCAATCAAGGCATGGTGGAACAGTCGGCGTTTTCTCTCATCTTCGTGGGATGTCTGGCAGCGATCGCACCCCTCTACGCGGATCAAGCCCGTGACTTCTGCCTGTTAGAAGCGGGTTACATGAGCCAACTCTTGATGGAAACGGCACCCGACCGCGATCTGGGACTTTGTCCTTTGGGCAAATTGGGTGTGGAATCGCTTCAGCAGGCTCTCGGTCTGGATCGCGAGCACGAAGTTCTGCACGGTTTGGCGGGCGGCGGCATTGATCCAAGCTGGACTCAGCAGTGGCAAGCCCCCCAACAGGCTCGCTCTGGCTCCTTGCTGACCGATGCCCTGCAAGAATTTTTGGCGCAAAAGCTCCCGACCTACATGGTGCCAACCACCTATCAACTCTTAGAGGCCCTGCCCCTCAGCGCTAATGGCAAGGTTGATCGCCAAGCCCTGCCGCTACCCAGCAGTCTGATGGTGGAACAGCCTTTTGTCGCTCCCAATACCGAGGTGGAAGGGGCGATCGCGGCCATTTGGCAAGACGTTCTCCATTTGGAGACGGTTGGCCTCCACGCCAATTTCTTTGCGGTGGGGGGCAATTCTCTGGCGGCGATGCAGGCCCTCTCGCAACTGCGTCAGACCTTTCCCATCGACCTCTCGATTCGGCAGTTTTTCACCGCTCAAACCTTGTCAGAGCAAGCTGCCGTGGTTGAATCGCTGCTGGCAGGGCCGCCGTCTACCGCAGCAGTAGACCCGATTCTACCCATTCAGTCCACCGCCCCCCAGGCGTTGCTCAGTCATGTAGATGATTTGTCCGAACAGGATGTCGATGCTCTGTTGAGTCAGATGCTAGCGGAGGAGGACTCATGAGCCAACCGATTGCCCATCTCACGCCGGAACAAAAGCGGCAGCTCCTCTCTCAGCTTTTGCAAAAGCAAGCCCAGCAGCAATCATCTCAACGGTGGTCCCTCTCTTTTGCGCAACAGCGGCTGTGGTTTATTGAACAGCTCCAGACCGGTACCTCGGTCTACGTCGTTCCAGCCGTGTTAGAGCTGACGGGGCCGTTGCAGGTAGAGGCGCTGCATCACAGTTTGCAGGCGATCGCTCAGCGCCACGATATCCTCCGCACTCAGTTTATCCAGATCGATGGTCAGCCCTATCAGCAAGTGCTCCCCGAAATTGATCTGCCTCTGCCAGTACTGGACCTGAGCCAACAGTCAGCCGCCGCCGTTCAGACCCAGATTCAGCAGCTCTTGGCGACTCCTTATAATTTGTCTGAAGCGCCCCTGCTGCGGTGTCATCTGCTCCGGCTGGACCGTCAGAACCATCTACTGGTGGTCGCGATTCACCACATCATTGCGGACTACTGGTCACTGCGACTGCTGATGGCAGAAATGGCCGCTCTCTATACAGCAAAGGTGCATCAGTACCCTGCACCCCTGCCGGAACTACCGATTCAATACGCCGACTACGCCACCTGGCAACGGCAGCAGCTTGAAGCCCAAGGCTCAGCCGAGCAGCCGACCCGATTAGACCAGCAATTGGCCTACTGGGTGCAACAGCTCAGCAATCCGCCCTCGCTACTAGAGTTGCCCACCGACTATGCTCGACCCGCCGTCCAGACCTTTCGCGGGGCGCGGCAGTCATTTGCCCTCTCCCCCGTGCTCAGCGACCGTCTCAAAGCGTTGGCTCAGCAGCATCAGGCCACGCCCTTTATGCTGCTGTTGGCGGCATTTCAAACGCTGCTTTATCGCTACACTGACCAGTCGGATATTTGGGTCGGCTCAACCGTGACGAATCGCGATCGCCGCGAAATCCAAAACCTGATTGGCCTGTTTGTTAATAACCTCGTCTTTCGCACTAAGGTCTCTGGCGATCAGCCCTTTTCCCAGCTTTTACAACAGGTGCGCGAAACTGCCCTCGATGCCTATGCTCATCAGGATGTGCCCTTCGAAGCGATCGTCGATGCTCTCCAGGTCGAGCGTCACCTCAGCCATAACGCCCTCTTCCAGGTGATGTTCATCTTGCACAACACGCCGACCCAGAGCTTTACCCTGCCCGACTTACAGATCACCGCTCTGGAACCCGAGACCACGACCGCTCGATTTGACCTCAGCCTTGACATGTACGAAACCCCCGACGGGCTGACCGGCGTGTTTGAATACAACACCGACCTCTTCAAGCCCACCACGGTCCAGCGGCTGGTTGACCATTTTCAGAAGATGTTGGGAGCGATCGCGGCAAATCCCGATAGTGAGATCGGCACGCTTCCCCTGCTGACCCAGGAAGAGCAGCAACAACTCATCACGTGGAACCAAACCGAGCAGCCCATTCCAGGCCGCTGCGTCCACGAATTGATTGCTGATCAGACCACTGCCAACCCCACCGCCACTGCCGTCATTTTTGAGGACATCTCCCTCAGCTACCAGGAACTCGACCAGCAGGCCAATCAGCTCGCCCATCACTTGATGCAGCAGGGGGTACAACGAGGCGATCGTGTCGCCCTCTGCCTGGAACGTTCTGCTGAGTTAGTCATGACCCTACTCGCCATCCTCAAAACCGGGGCCACCTACGTTCCCCTCGACCCCACCTATCCCGTCGAGCGGCTGCGGTTCATCCTCGAAGACGCCCAAGTATCCCTGCTGATAACAGAGCAGGCTGAAACAGTTGAAATGGCTCAGCAGATGGAAACTCCGGTTCTGAAGTTACCGCAGCATCAGGCTCACATCACCGCCCCACTCCCCCACTCTCCGACCGCCAATGACCTCGCCTATCTGATTTACACCAGCGGCAGCACCGGCACTCCCAAAGGCGTTCCTATCCAGCATCAGAGCCTGACGAATCTGCTCGCCAGCATGGCTCAGGCTCCTGGCATGACGGCTCAGGATACGTTGCTCGCGGTCACGACTCCTGCCTTCGACATTGCCGCGCTGGAACTCTTTTTGCCTCTCACCGTAGGCGGCACGCTGGTCATTGCTAGTCAGGAAGTCGTGCGCGACCCGCAGCAATTGGCAGCGCAGCTAGAGCACCATGACGTCACTCTGATGCAGGCCACCCCTGCCACCTGGCGATTGCTGGTCGAAAGCGACTGGCAGGGAAAAGCCAATTTGAAATTGCTATGCGGCGGTGAAGCTCTGGATGTTGCATTAGCCAAGAAACTGTTGGAATGCGGGGCTGAACTGTGGAACCTCTACGGCCCGACCGAAACCACCATCTGGTCTGCTGCCCTGAAGCTAGAAGCGGCGACGTTAGCAGACGGTCTCGTCCCCATCGGCCCGCCCATTGCCAACACTCAGTTCCATGTCCTCGATGCCCAGCAGCACCCAGTGCCTCTCGGTGTCCCTGGCGCATTGCACATTGGCGGTCTGGGTTTGAGTTCAGGCTACTGGCAGCGGCAGGATTTGACGGCAGAACGATTTATCCTGAATCCGCTTGAGGAGGGAATAGGGAATAGGGAACAGGGAACAGGAACTAAGGAACAGGAAGAACCAAGAACTAAGAACCAAGAACCAAGAACTAAGAACCAAGAACCAGGCAAAAACCCCTCCACCCAACTACTCAACCACCCATCCACTCTTTACAAGACCGGCGATCGCGTCCGCATCCGTGAAGACGGCACCCTGGAATACCTGGGTCGCCTCGACCATCAGGTCAAACTGCGTGGCTTCCGCATCGAGCTAGGTGAAATCGAAGCCCTTCTTACCGAGCATCCTGATGTGTCGCAAGCAGTTGTCGTCCTTAGAGAGAAGGCCGCAGCCAATCCCCAGTTAGTGGCCTACTTTGTGAAGAACGCAAAACCAAGAGCCGCTCACGAAGAACACATTCCAACCTCACAACTCACAACTCACAACCCATCCCCCCATCTCCCCATCCCCTCATCCCCCGTTCGGCTGAGCTCACGTCGAAGCCCACTCCCCCACTTCCTCTCCCAGAATCTCCCCGCCTACATGGTGCCGACTCAATTTGTCGTACTCGATGCCCTACCCCTAACGCCCAATGGCAAAGTTGATCGCAACGCTCTGCCAGTGCCGGAGTCTCCTGAAATTAGTCATGGTTCGACGGTTCCTCGCACTCTGACTGAGGAACTACTCGCCAATATCTGGGCAGCAGTGCTTAACCAGCCTGAGGTCAGTCGTGAAAATAACTTCTTTGAGTTGGGCGGCCATTCGCTGTTGGCAACGCGGGTGGTGGCCCAGGTGCGGCAGGCGTTTGGGGTGGAGCTGCCAGTGCGATCGCTGTTTGAATCCCCCACTCTGTCTCAATTAGCCACTGCGATCGATTCTCTTAAGGCAGCTGATACGTCACTATCTCTGGAACCGATCGCCCCGATTGAACGGGCGGGGGCGCTACCGCTCTCCGATGCGCAGCGGCGACAGTGGGTTTTAGCGCAGTTGGAACCAGAGAGTCCGTTCTACATCATTCCGACCGCCGTGCGAGTCAAGGGCGATTTATCGATAGACCGGCTGCAACAGAGTTTGGCGCATCTGATTCAGCGCCATGAAGTGCTGCGAACCGCCTTCAAAGACGTTGAGGGTCAAGCCGTAATTGAGCTTCAGACTGACGTTGAGACGGAACTTCCCCTGGTTGACTTGAGGGGGCTAGATGAAGCTCGCCAGCGGGAGCAAGTGCGAGAGCAGATTCAGCGAGCAGCTCAAACCCCGTTTGATTTAGGACAAGCTCCCTTGTTGCGCATGAAAGTGCTGCAGCTGGCTGCGGCTGACCATGTCATCTTGCTGAGCCTGCATCACATCATTGCCGATGGTTGGTCAATGGGGATTCTCGTGCGGGAACTGGCCCAGAGCTACGATGCTTTGCGCTCAGCTCAGCCCTTGGCGCTCCCACTCTTACCGATTCAGTATGTGGACTATGCGGCGTGGCAGCAACAGCAAGCCGAGCGCCAGCAACCGTCATTGGCTTACTGGCAAGCGCAATTACAAAACGTACCGCCACTGTTAGAGCTGCCGACAGACTATCCCCGTCCGGCAGTGCGGTCCTTTGCCGGGGCGACATATACTTTCCGGCTCTCGCGAACTCAAACGCAAGCGCTGAAAACTCTCAGCCAGCAGCAGGGCGTCACGCTCTTTATGACGCTGCTGGCCGCTTTTCAGGTGCTGCTATATCGCTACAGCGGGGTGGAAGACTTGGTCATCGGCACGCCGATCTCGAATCGCCCCCAAGCCGAGCTAGAAGGGCTAATTGGCCTGTTTGTGAATACCCTAGTGCTGCGGACGGCGATGTCCGGCAATCCCCGGTTTGACGAGTTACTGGACCGGGTACGAGCGGTGGCGCTGGATGCCTACGCACATCAGTCAGTGCCCTTTGAGCAGGTGGTGGAAGTGCTAGAAGTGCCCCGCAGTTGGAGCCATGCACCGCTGTTTCAGGTGATGTTTGTATTGCAGAATGCCGGCGAAGCGATCGCGGTCACCGGGCAGCCGATCAACACCTCATTGGACACTGCGCTAGAGTGGCAGCCGCTCCCCATCGACAGTAGTACGGCGAAGGTTGACCTCACGCTGTCGATGCGGCTAGATGAGCGAGGCCTGCAGGGCACCTTGGAATATCGCACCGATCTGTTTACCGCCGACACCATCCATCGGTTGGCGGGCTATCTGCGTCAGCTCCTGAAGGTCATCCCCCAGCAACCTGACTGCCGAATTGCCGAACTGCCACTATTGGTCCAGACAGAGCAACAGCAGCTGTGGCAGTGGAATCAGACTCAGGCGGACTATCCTGCCGACCTCTGTCTACACCAGCTATTTGAGCAACAAGTCGAGCAGACACCGCAGGCGATCGCCCTTATTGCCGTCGATCAACGGCTGTCTTACCAGGAACTCAACCAGCGGGCGAACCAGCTAGCTCACTACCTCCAGGCGCACCATATCGGCCCTGAAATCCTAGTTGGAGTCTGTCTGGAGCGCACGGCTGACTTGGTGGTGGCACTGTTGGCAATTCTCAAGGCGGGGGGCGCTTATGTACCGCTTGATCCGACCTATCCGGCTGAGCGTCTGGCCTTCATTCTCCAAGACGCCCAGGTCGCGCTCCTTCTAACCAGCCAAACCACTCCGATCGCGGCTCCCGTGTCTCTGCCCCAGCTCACGCTAGAAGTCCTAGGGGACAAGTTATCCGAATTCCCCATGACCAATCCCACTGGCCAGGGCAGCGCCAACCATTTAGCCTACGTCATTTACACCTCCGGCTCCACCGGCAAGCCCAAAGGGGTGGCCATTGAGCATCACAGCCCAGTAGCCCTGTGTAGCTGGGCGCAGACAGTATTTTCCCCAGAACAGCTCAGCGGCGTCCTGGCCGGTACATCCCTCTGCTTCGATCTCTCCATTTTTGAACTCTTTGTGCCGTTGAGCGGCGGCGGTACTGTCATCCTGGCAGAAAATGTGCTCCAACTTCCTGAGTTACCAGCAGCCAGCGAAGTCACGCTGGTGAATACCGTCCCATCGGCGATCGCTGCCCTCCTGCGTACCAACGGCATCCCCAGTAGCGTCACGACCATCAACCTAGCGGGCGAACCGCTACAGCCCACCCTGGTGCAGCAGCTTTACCAGTTGCCGCACATTCAACATGTCTTCAACCTCTATGGGCCTTCCGAAGACACCACTTACTCTACCTATGCTCGGATACCGGAACAGTCGGAGAGCGTTACCATCGGTCGTCCGATCGCTAATACCCAAGCCCACGTCCTGGATGCCCACGGACAACCCGTCCCCATCAACGTCCCCGGGGAGCTGTACCTGGGCGGCGATGGCCTGGCGCGCGGCTACCTGAATCGACCGGATTTGACCGCTGAACGCTTTATTCCAAATCCGTTTACGGTAGGGGCGTACGGTGGTACGCCCAAGGCAGAATCCTCGCCACATCACCCGAATCTTGCCCTGGGCGCAGAGCCCTACGCCCCTACAGGGCAAATTTTGTACAAAACCGGCGATCGCGTCCGCTACCGCCCCGACGGTAACCTCGAATTCCTGGGTCGTCTGGATAACCAGGTCAAGCTGCGCGGCTTCCGCATCGAGCTTGGCGAAATCGAGACTACCCTGCTCAGCCACTCTGACATTGACCAAGCTGTCGTCACCCCCTGGACAGATGAAAACGGGACGCAGCGATTAGTGGCGTATGTGGTAACGAAGGGAACAAGGAATAGGGGACAGGGAATAGGAAATAGGGAAATAGGGAGAACCCAGAGCCTAGAACCTGATACCCAGTACCCATCCACCCATCCACCCATCCACTCATCCACTCATCCACTCTCCTCCACCCTCCGCTCCTTCCTCGCCGAGCAGCTCCCTGACTACATGCTCCCGAGTTTCTTCATGCAGCTGGATGACCTGCCGCGTCTACCGAATGGCAAGCTTGATCGTCAAGCGTTGCCCATCCCAACAGTATTGGCGGCAGCAGCTCAGGACAGTGCACCGATGACGGCGGCAGAAGAGAAGCTGGCAGCTATTTGGACCGAACTGCTGCCAGTCGATCAGGTGGGGATACAGGACAGTTTCTTTGCGCTGGGGGGCGATTCGATTTTGGCGCTACAGGCGATCGCTAAGGCCCATCAGCAGGGACTGCACCTGACGCCAAAGGATCTGTTTCAACATCAGACAATCGCTCGACTGGCAACGGTGGTATCGAGTCGGACTGAGGTACTGGCAGAGCAGGGGCTGGTGACGGGTACTGGGGGATTGACGCCCATCCAGCACTGGTTCTTTGAGCAGGGGCTACAGCATCCGCACCACTGGAATCAGGCGTTATTGCTGGCGGTGCGCCAGCCGATGCGTCCATTGCTGCTAGAGCAAGCCTTGGCGCGACTGCTAGACCATCACGATGCTCTGCGGGCGAGTTTTGTGCAGACGGATGCAGGCTGGCAGCAGCAGTGGCAAGCACCGGGGTCGGTACCGCTAACGGTGGTCAGCGGCCCAGTGGCGGATTTGCCTGGGGCAATCGCGGATACCGCCCAAGAGTTACAAACCGGCTTTGACCTGGCGACGGGGCCATTGTTAAAGGTCGCCTATTTCGACTTTGAGGAAGAGCATCGCCTCTTGCTGGTGTGCCATCATCTGGGCATTGATGGAGTCTCCTGGCGGATTTTGCTGGCAGATTTACGCCTCGTTTACGGACAGCTGGAGCAGGGTCAGATGGCACAGCTACCGACCAAGACGACGGCCTTTAAACAGTGGGCCGAGCAGCTCAACACCTATGCCCGGACCCCCGCGCTGACAGCCGAGAAAGCCTACTGGCAAGGCATCGCGGATACCCCAATGGAGCCCTTACCCAGGGATTTTGCCAGTGCCGACAATCGGCTGGCGATCGCGGATCGGGTAACGGTTAGCCTCAGCGAGGCGGATACGCGCCGCCTGTTGCAAGAGGTACCCGGGGCTTACTCGATGCAGATCAACGACTTGCTGTTGACGGCCCTGGTGCTGGCCTTTGAATCTTGGACGGGGACGCGGCGACTGCGACTAGAACTGGAAGGCCACGGGCGAGAAGCGCTTCCTGGTGCTGAGACTACTGATATCGATCTGACTCGCACGGTGGGCTGGTTTACGACGCTCTTTCCCATCGATTTAGACCTGACGGCTGCGCCCACCCTGGGCACGGCCCTGAAGCAGGTGAAAGAAACCTTGCGGGCAGTGCCGCATCGGGGGCTGGGCTACGGCGTAGGACGCTATCTGCACCAGGATTTCTGGCCGTCGGCAGTGGCAGAGGTGCGCTTTAACTATTTAGGACAGCTCGATCAGGTGTGGGCGGCGGATGAGCACTTTGTCCCCGCCTCAGAACCGACTGGGGCCGCTCGCAGCCCGGAGGATGCACGCCCCACCCTGCTCGAAATTGATGGGCTGGTCAGCCGCGGACAGCTACACCTGCATTGGGCCTACAGTACCGCCATTCACCGCCGCGCGACGATCGCCGCCCTGGCCGAAGGCTTTATCGCTACGCTGCAACAGCTCATCGAGCACTGCCTCACCACCGATGAGGATGTCGGCTACACGCCATCCGACTTTCCACAAATGTCACTCAGCCAGGCGGAACTCGACGATCTTCTGGCCGATCTTTAGGGGGTAACTTATGGACAAACGCAAAAATATTGAAAATATCTACCCCCTGTCACCCATGCAACAGGGCATCCTGTTCCACACGCTGCTGGCCCCAGAGTCCGGTGTCTACGTGCCGCAAATTGTGTTGACCCTGACGGGAGAATTGGATGCCGCAGCCCTACACCAGGCTTGGCAGCAGGCCGTGACCCACTATGACGTGCTCCGCACCGGCTTTTATTGGGAACAGCGCGACGATCCCTTTCAGGTGGTGTATCGCCAGGTCGAACTGCCGTGGGTACACCAAGACTGGCGCAGTCAGTCCCCAGAACTTCAGGCCACCCGCCTGCAAGTCTTTTTGGACTGCAACCAGACCCAACCCTTTGACCTGCACACCCCACCGCTCATGCGGTTGGCCTTGATGCAAGTGGGAGATCGCACCCATCACCTGATCTGGGCCTATCACCACCTCATCCTCGATGGCTGGTCCGCCGCCAATCTCCTCAAAACCGTCTTTAGCCAATATTTCGCTATCACTCGGTTACCCGAAAGTACCCCATCGATCTCCTCATCTCCCCATCCTCCAATCACTCCCCCTCCCTACGCTCACTACCTCACCTGGCTTCAAGCCCAACCTGCTCCGGCGGCTCAGACCTTTTGGCAAAGCTATCTTCAGGGTTTTAGCGATCCCACGCTCCTGCCCATCGGGGCACCCCTTATCACCGCCGCTGCGGCCCCCACCGAGCAACATCATCTCCTCTCCCCCGGGCAGACCGCTCAACTGAAAACATTTGCCCAGGCGCATCAGCTCACCTTGAACACCCTCATTCAGGGGGCTTTAGGCTTGCTCCTGAGCCGCTATTGCGATCGCGACGATGTCGTCTTTGGGGCCACCGGTGCGGGTCGTCCACCCGCCATCCCCAGTGCTGCAGCCATGGTGGGCCTGTTCATCAATACCCTGCCGGTGCGGGTGCAAGTGCCCGAAGCCGCTGAGGTCATCCCTTGGTTACAGCAGCTGCAGCGCGATCGCGCCAGCGCCTCCACCTACGAATACAGTGCCCTGATGGATGTCCAGACCTGGAGCGAATTGCCCCCTGGACAAGCGCTCTTCGACTGCCTGCTGGTGCTAGAAAACTACCCCGTCAATGCCGCCCTGCTGGCCGGGCAATCAGATCTGGCCCTGGCCGACGTCAGGTTCATCGAATGGACCCACTTCCCGTTGACCCTGCTGGTCTCAACAGGAGAACACCTGTCGCTGGCGGCCAAATATCGCAGCGATCGCTTCCCTCAAGACGCCATTCATCGCCTGCTGACCCACCTGGAGGGTCTGCTGATGGGACTGACGACCCACAAATGGCTCAGATACATCCCGCTGCTTACTCCTGCCGAACAGGCCCAAATTCATCTCTGGAACCAGACCGCCACCGACTATCCCAGCGATTGCCCCCTCCCCGCCCTAATCGACGCCCAGGTTGAGCGCACCCCCGAGGCGATCGCGGTTCGCTTTGAAGACGAAACCCTGACCTACCGCGACCTCAACGCCAGAGCTGACCAGCTCGCCCACCATTTACAAAGCCTCGGCGTTGGCCCCGAAGTACCCGTTGCCGTCTGCGTGGATCGCTCTCTCGACCTCGCCGTAGCCCTGTTTGGCATCCTCAAAGCGGGGGGGGCTTACCTCCCCCTCGACCCCAGCTATCCCCGCGATCGCCTCACCTGGATGCTCCAAGACGCCGCACCCCCCGTCATAATCACCCACTCCCCCACTCAAGATCTCACCGCGACTCTCACCGATCTTCTGACTTCCAGCCATCATTACATCAACCTCAGTGAACCCCTCACTCACTTCACCACTCCCGTTCGGCTGAGCTCACGTCGAAGCCCACTCCCTCACTCCACCACTTCCCTCCTTCCCCAACACCCCATCTCCCTCCTCTACACCTCCGGCTCCACTGGTCGTCCCAAAGGTGTCATCAATACCCATCGCGGCCTCGTCAACCGCCTCTGTTGGATGCAAGACGCCTACCCTCTGACCACTGTTGACTGCGTTCTGCAAAAAACGCCCCTCAGCTTCGACGTCTCCGCCTGGGAAATGTTTTGGCCCCTGATGACGGGAGCCTGCCTAGTGCTAGCCCGTCCCGCAGGCCACAAAGACAGCGCCTATCTAGTCGAGCTGATCCAACGAGAGCAAATCACGACTCTCCACTTCGTGCCCGCCATGCTGACCGCCTTTCTCGAAGCCCCCAACGTGGCTAATTGCACCAGCCTCAAGCGGGTCATTTGTAGCGGCGAAACCCTGCCCTCTAGCCTGCAAACCCAATTCTTCCAGACCCTGCCCAGTGTGGAACTCCACAATCTATATGGCCCTACCGAGGCCGCGATCGACGTCACTGCCTGGCCCTGCCAACCCAAATCACCTCCCAGTACCACCGTCCCAATTGGTCGGCCCATCGCCAACACCCAAATTTATCTGCTCGACTCCCAGCAGCGCCTCGTGCCCCCCGGCATTCCCGGCGAACTCTACATCGGCGGCCTCGGCGTCGCTCGTGGCTATTGGCATCGTCCTGATTTGACGGCCGAACGATTTGTACCGAATCCGTTTGAGGCGGGAATAGGGAACAGGCGACAGGGAATAGGCGACAGGGAACAGGAAGAATTCAGAACCCTATATCCAGACCCTATAACCAACAGCCCAGAACCAATAACCAATAACCAACAACCAATAACTAACAACCCAGAACAAAGTCAAAACCCCTCCACCCAACTACTCAACCACCCATCCACCCTTTACAAAACTGGCGATCGCGCCCGCTACCGCCCCGATGGCACCCTCGAATATCTGGGCCGCATTGACCATCAGGTAAAGCTGCGCGGCTTCCGCATTGAACTCGGCGAAATCGAAGCCGTCCTCACTCAGCATCCCGATGTATCGCAAGCGGTTGTCGTACTGCGAGAAGACAACACTAGTGACCCCCAGTTGATTGCCTACGTGGTGGATAACGGAGCATCCATAACGAATAACCAAGAACGAATAACCCATAACCAAAAACTCCCCACTCCCTCACTCCGCACCTACCTCACTGACCACCTCCCCCCCTATATGGTGCCGAGTCAATTCGTCACGCTGGCGGCGCTGCCGCTGTTGCCCAATGGCAAGGTCAACCGCAAAGCCCTACCAACACCCGATCTCCCAGAAAGAGTCGCGGCGCGATCGCCTCAAACAGCGACTGAAGGGCGCATTGCCGACATTTGGCAGACCGTGCTGCAGTTGGAGGCGGTGAGTGTGGCCGATAACTTTTTTGAGCTAGGTGGCAATTCTCTCAGTGCCACGCGGGTGAATACGCGATTGCGCAAAACATTTGAGCTAGATATTCCGCTGCGGGTGATGTTTGAGCACCCCACCGTTGCGGATTTGGCTGTTCATATCGACGCCCTGCAGATGACCTTGAATTCCCCCGTGGCGGCAGCGGGACGTAAGGAGATTGAGCTATGAAGACCCTTGAACAATTTTTGTCGGATCTCTATCAGCAAGAAGTGCAGCTCTGGGCGGAGGGCGATCGCCTGCGCTGTAATGCTCCAGAAGCGGTGCTGACCGATGATTTGAGTGCTCAACTCCAGGCACGGAAGGCAGAAATTCTGGCGTTTTTGCGCCAGCACGAGCCGACGGCCCCCGCCACCATTCAGCCGGTGCCCCGGACGGGACCCTTGCCGGTGTCGTTTGCTCAACAGCGGCTGTGGTTTTTGGAGCAGATGCAGCAGGAGGGGGCGGTCTACAACATTCCCCTCGCGATTCAGGTGCAGGGATTTTTAGACGAAGCCGCCTTTAGTCAGAGCTTTAATGCCCTGATTGAGCGTCACGAAGCCTTGCGAACTCGATTCGTCACGGTGGAGGGACAACCCATGCAGGCGGTGATCGCTCCCGCACCCATCGCTATCGAACCGCGAGATCTTCGCCCGCTGCCCCCCTCCGAGCAGGAAGCTGAGGTGCGACAGCAGGCGATCGCGGCGGCCCAAATCCGCTTCGATTTGACCCAGGCACCGCTGCTGCGGGTGACGCTGCTGCAGTTGGCGGAGCTGGAATCGGTGGTGCTGTTGACGATGCACCACATCATCGCCGACGGCTGGTCGATGGAGGTGCTGCTGCAGGAATTGGCCTGGCTCTACCGCGCTCATCTGACCGGGGCTGATCCGGCCCTGCCGACCCTGCCCATTCAGTACGGCGATTTTGCCGTGTGGCAGCGTGAGTGGCTGCAGGGTGAGGTATTGGAACGACAGTTGCGCTACTGGCGAGAGCAGCTCTCCGGTCCGCTACCGGTGCTGCAACTGCCGACGGATTTTCCTCGGGCGCGAGTACAGACCTTTCGCGGTGCCGTGGAAAATTTTGCGCTGTCAGCAGACCTAAGCGATCGCCTCAAATCCTTGGCTCAGAAACACTCCACCACGCTATTTGTGACTCTGCTGACGGCCTTCAAGGTGTTGCTGTTTCGTTATACCGGACAGCCGGATGTGCTCGTGGGCACACCCATCGCTAATCGCAACCACGCCGAGGTCGAAGGACTAATCGGCTTCTTTGTGAACACTCTGGTGCTGCGATCTCGCCTCACCCCCCAAGCAACCTTTCTCGATGTGCTGGAACAGCTCAAAGTCACCACTTACCAAGCCTATGAACATCAGGACTTGCCCTTTGAGAAGTTGGTGGAAGTTCTACAGCCGGAGCGGGATCTCAGTTACAACCCCTTGTTTCAGGTCAAATTTCGCCTGGAGAATGCCCCTCAGTCGGCGATTTCGCTGCCGGGGCTGACCTTAAAACCGCTGCCTCAAGCTTATGCCACCGCCAAGCTCGATCTCAGCGTCGATCTCTACGAAACTCCAGACGGCATCGCCGGTGGCTTTGAGTACAATCGCGATTTGTTTGAACCGGAGACTATCCGCCGGATGGTGGCTCATTTTCAAACCCTGTTGACAGGCATCGCGGCCGCGCCCCATCAACCCATCGCCGAACTGCCTCTGCTAACTGCCGCCGAGCAGCACCAGCAGTTGGTTGAGTGGAATGACACCCAAATGCCCTATGCCCGCAATCGCGGCTTCCATCACCTGTTTGAGGCTCAGGCTGCGCGCACCCCCGACGCGATCGCAATAGTCTTCGACGACCTCGAACCGCAATCGGTCACCTACGCCGAACTCAACCACCGCAGCAATCAACTCGCCCACCACCTGCAAGCTCTCGGCGTTGGCCCCGAAATGATTGTCGGGATTTGTCTAGCGCGATCGCCCGACATGATCGTGGCGTTGCTGGCTGTGCTGAAAGCCGGGGGCGCTTATTTGCCCCTTGATCCCACTTATCCCCCGGAGCGGCTGTCCTTTATGCTGGCAGACTCTCAAGCGGCGGTACTGATTACCACGAGTGCTTTGCTGGCAACGAGTCAGGCTGTCGTGGGCAGGGCCCACCCTACGGTGAAGATGGTGGATTTGACGCGCGATCACGCCGCCATCATTGCCCAACCCACCCACTCCCCCACTCCCCTACTGCTCTACTCTCCCAACGCCCTCGCCTATCTGATCTACACCTCAGGCTCCACTGGCACCCCCAAAGGCGTCCTAGTTTCCCATGGTGGGCTGACCAACCTGACCGAAGACAAAATTCGCGTTTGTGACGTGCGATCGGGCGACTGCGTGCTGCAGTTTTTCTCCTTTAGCTTCGATGCTTGCATTCCCGAAATCGTCATGGCTCTGGCTACTGGAGCCCGCCTCCTGTTGGCCGCTAACGAGACCCTGCTGCCCGGTTCGGGTCTGGCTGACCTACTGCGTCGCCATCGCGTTACCCACATCACCATCACGCCCTCCGCGCTAGTCAGCGTCCCCTATGGCGATTTTCCTGACCTGCGTATGGTGCTCGTTGGCGGTGAAGCCCCCTCGCCAGAGCTGATCAACACCTGGAGCCAGGGACGGCGCTTTATCAACGCCTATGGCCCGACCGAAACCACTGTTAACGCCAGCATGGTGCCCTGCGGTAACGGCGACCCCGTCCAACCCACCCTCCGACCTAGCGCCAACAAACAGCTCTACGTGCTCGACGACCAGCTACAGCTTTTGCCTGTAGGCGCGATCGGCGAACTTCACATCGGTGGCGTAGGCCTCGCTCGGGGCTACCGCAATCGACCCGCTTTGACCGCTGAACGATTTGTGCCGAATCCGTTTTATGGCAAGGCAGAAGGGAATAGGGAACAGGGAATAGGGAACAGGGAAAACCCAGAACCTCAAACCCAACCGCTGGAACCAATAACCAATAACCAAGAACAAAATCAAAACCTATCCATCCAATCCTCTTCCCTGCTTTACAAAACTGGCGACCTTGCCTGCCATCTCCCTGATGGTCGCATTAAGCTGCTGGGCCGCATTGACGATCAGGCCAAGATTCGCGGCTTCCGCGTGGAACCTGCCGAAATCGAAAACCAGCTCAACCAGCATCCTGATGTCAAAGCCAGCGTCGTCATCGTGCGAGAAGACCTGCCGGGAGATAAGCGGTTGGTGGCCTATGTCGTGAAGGCAGAAGGTGGAAGGCAGAAGGAAATAGGGAATAGGGAACAGGGAACAGGGAATAGGGAACAGGGAACAGGGAATAGGGAACAGGAAGAATCTCTAACGACCGACCGACTCTCCCATCCCCCCAAGCCCCCACTCTCCGAAGCTCCCAAGCCCTCCCTCCGCCAGTTCCTCTCCGAACGACTCCCCCATTACCTCGTCCCTTCGACCTTCGTGCCGTTAGAGACTCTACCGCTGACGCCCAACGGCAAGGTGGATGTGCGATCGCTCCCGGCCCCGGCCCTGGAGTCTCCAGAAACCACCTATGTGGCCCCTCGCAATGAAGCGGAAACAACCCTGGCGGCGATTTTTTCTCAGGTTTTGAGCGTCGAACGAGTGGGCATTCACGATGACTTTTTTGAGCTGGGGGGGCATTCCCTGCTGGCGACCCAGTTAGTGGCGCAACTGTTGAACTGCTTCGCTGTGGAGGTGACGGTGATTGACCTATTTGAAGCGACCACCGTGGCTGGACTGGCCCAGCGGCTGGAGCAAAAGCAATTGCTAGCGCAACTCCAGACGCGCCCCGTAGACGACGCTGCCGACCGGGAGGAATTTGCCCTGTGAAGGACTTTCAAGGCTATCTCAAACCCCAAGTGGTAATGGAACCGCTGATCAGTCAGTGGTACGCCTGGAGCTATCTGATTCCCCCGGCGACTGCGGCCCGTTACCTCACCCACTCCCAAATTCCCGTCATGGAGTCGTTTATCGCTGCGCCTCAGGTGCATGCCTCAGCGCTGCAAGACCCGGCGATGCGAGGTGGCCCCTTTATTCACCATGATGCGAATCGAGCGCCCGAAATTCAGGCGCTGCTGGAAACGACTCGCACAGAACAACAGAAATTGCTAGCGCTGAGTGAGGCGATCGCCGCCCTGGAAAAGTTGTTGGCCGCTCATCCTACGGGCGCTTCTCTAGAACCGCTGTACGCGCAAATGCCCGAGGCGCTACGAGGTTTTGTGGAGCTGGTGTACGATGCCCAGCACCATCCCTCGCTGCGGCTGATGGAAGGGTTGCTCTACCGCAGCGACTACTATGACCCCAGTCGCCAGAGCATCGCCCTACGGTTGGGCAATAGCGATGACCGAGCGTTTGTGCTCAGCACCCCGCGCTTGCCAGAGGCCCAGAGCCTGCAGATATCTCTGCCGTTCTGCGATCGCGCTTGGAATCAGCTCTTTGCCATGCGCCATACCCCCCAATCAGTGCAACAGGTGGCCGCAGCGCTGCAACTGGATGCTGCTCAAACCAATCGCTTCGCCAACCTATTCACCCCGACCCCGCCGTCCTCCCGCCTGCCTTACAGCGGTGAAGGCGTTCGCATTCGCTACTTTGGTCATGCCTGCGTCCTGATCGAAACCGCCGACGTGGCCATCCTAGTAGATCCTCTCGTGAGCTACGATCAACCCCAAGGCATGGCTCGCTACAGCTATGCTGATTTGCCGGACACCATCGACTACGTCCTGATCACCCACAATCACCAGGACCATGTCATGCTGGAAACATTGCTGCAACTCCGGCATAAGATTCAGCATCTAGTCGTGCCCCAGGGCCAAAAGGGCTCCCTAATTGACCCCTCCCTGAAGCTCACCCTGCAACAGATCGGCTTCGATCAGGTGCAAACTCTAGACGAACTCGACACCATTCCCCTACCCGACGGCGAAATTATCAGCCTGCCCGTGTTGGGTGAACACGGTGACCTCAACATCGCCACCAAAACCGCCTACTGGATTCAGTTACGGGGCCGCACGATTCTCTGCGCTGCCGACTCTAATAACCTTGATCCCCAGCTTTACCAGCATATTCATCACCTGTTTGGTCCCCTTGACGTGCTGTTTATTGGCATGGAATGCGACGGCGCTCCCTACACCTGGGCCTATGGTCCCCTGTTGACCCAACCGATACCCCGTCAACTGGCCCAAAACCGCCGCCTCGATGGTTCCAATGCCGACCGAGCGATCGCTCTCGTCCGCCAACTGCAGCCTCAGCAGGTCTACGTCTACGCTATGGGCCAAGAACCCTGGCTTACCTTTATTACGTCGATCAGCTACACCGACGACTCTGTCCCCATTCAAGAATCCAATCGATTAGTGTCTTACTGTCGGCAGCAGGGGTTGGAAAGCGATCGCCTCCTCGGTCGTCAAGAAATTGAATTAACGGCGAAAGTACCGGCTGGGTGGGGGCAACGGCGGATTCCGGTCGCGGCAGGGAATAAGGAACAGGGAATAGGGAATAGGGAACAGGGAATGGGGAACAGGGAATGGGGAATAGGGAATGGGGAACAAGCAGCTCAAAACTCCCTCACTCCCGTTCGGCTGAGCCCAAGTCGAAGCCCACTGCCCCACTGCCCCACTGCCCCACTGCCCCACTCCCCTACTTCCTCACCGCTCCACTCCCTCTTCCAAACCTTGGCCACTCACGACATTCGTCTTTGGCTGGAAGGCGACACGTTGCGCTGTAATGCCCCCAAAGGTGCGCTGACGACAGAACTCAAGCAACAGCTCAAGCAGCATAAGCCCGACATTATCGCCGCGCTGCAAGGAGAGGTCGTCGCAACAGCCACCTCAGAAGATTGGGAGCAAGATCGAATGCTGCCAGAGCACATTCGTCCAGCAGGGACTCTGAGGAACAAGCTACCCTCACGCATCCTGCTAACCGGAGCGACGGGATTCTTAGGGGCATTTCTACTGGAAGCCCTGCTGCTACAAACCCAGGCTGAGATCATCTGCCTGGTTCGAGCCGAGTCTGAAGCCGCTGGATGGGAGCGATTACAGACGACCCTCCGAAACTACGGTATCTGGCGAGAAGACTTCAGACCTCGCCTGACCGTTCAGCCGGGAGATTTAGCCCAGCCGAACTTAGGCCTGATTGACCCGGATTTTCAGGCATTGGCGGTAAGCGTTGAGGCGATTTATCACAACGGCGCTTGGGTGCATCATGTTTCGCCCTATGCGCTGCTGCGGGAGACGAATGTGGTGGGGACGCGAGAGGTCATTCGCCTCGCCTGTCAGCATCATCCCAAACCACTCCATTTCACTTCGACCCTGAGCGTGCTGCCGCCAGTACCGCCAGCAGGGAAAGCCCAAATGCTGGAAGACGACCCGCTCGATCGCTATCCAGTACCAGCGGGTGGCTACAACCGCACCAAATGGGTGGCAGAACAGCTGGTCAGGCAGGCGAGCGATCGCGGGCTACCCGTCACCATTTACCGGCCTGGCCCGATTTCTGGCCACAGTCAAACCGGTGCCTTCAACGCCAATGACTTTCTCTATCGACTGATGCAAGGCTACATCCAACTGGGCACCGCCCCCCAGGGAGAACTGCCGCTCGATATTTTGCCGGTGGATTATGTCAGCCATGCGATCGCCCACCTATCCCAAAAACCTCAATCCCAGGGCCAAGTCTTTCATCTCATTCACCCCCAACCGGCCTCATCGGACGGGTTATTTGCTGCCTGCCGCACGGCAGGATACACCATTCAGCGGGTGCCCTATGCCCAATGGTACGGACAGCTCATGGCGATCGCCCAAGGCACCCAAGACCATCCCCTGTATCCACTCGTTTCCCTCTTCTCCTCTCGCAGTGAGACCGATGCAGCAGCAGCTCATAGTCCAGCAGAAGTGCCGTTCGCTTGCCACAACACCAAGGGTGGTCTAGCCGATGCACCCTTCAGTTGCCCACCGTTGGATGAACACCTATTTGCCGTTTATCTAAACGCCCTAGAAGCATCCAAGGCTCTCAAACCGCCCGTCTCCGCCAGTTCTCCTTAAGTGAAGACAAAAGGCAGAAGGCAGAAGGGATTAGGGAACAGGGCATAGGGGACAGGAAGAACCCAGAACCCAGAACCTAGAAACCAATAACTAAGAACTAATCACTAAGAACCAATAACCACCATGACCACCACCCCCCGCTATACCGACTACGACACCTGGGCTTGGCTCTATAACGAAACCATGGGGCCAGACTACAGCCAGACTCAGCTCAAATTTCTACGGCAGTTTTTGCTGCCCCACTTACCCCGCAATGCGGCAATTTTGGATTTGTGCTGTGGCACTGGGCAACTCATACAGCCGCTAATGGCAGCGGGCTATCAGGTCACTGGGCTAGATGGCTCGGCAGAAATGCTCACCTATGCGCGTCAAAATGCGCCCCAGGCCATTTATTTGCTAGAGGATGCGCGTCATTTTCACCTGCCAGAGCAGTTCGATGGGGTGTTCTCGACAAGTGCTTCCCTCAACCACATCATGACGCTGGCCGATCTAACTCAGGTCTTTGGCAATGTTTATCAGTCACTGCGACCGGGGGGGCGGTTTGTCTTTGACCTCAACCATCCGGCCCAAATGCAGAAATGGTGGCGTAATCGCATTGTCGAAGGCGAAATCATTGCTCGCTATGCTTGGCGGCTCACGCCCGAATATCACCCGGCCACTGCAGAAGGGGCCTTTCACGTCGAAATTTTTCAGGCGCAGCCCCCGACTGCTCCACTCGCCCGTTTGACACAGTTCCTAAAGCAGGCTTTGTACAAGCTGTTGAGTCTGCGCCGTCTGACCGGCCTGCGCCTACGTCTTCTGTCTCGTTTTGAAAAGCTCGAACCCACCTGGACGCGATCTCGCCTCACTTATCGGGTCAGAGGTCATTCTCTAACCGACATCCATACCGCCCTAGAAACGGCGGGCTTTGGCGACATCACCCGACAAACCATCGACGGCAATCTCACGCTTGACGCTAACCATTCTGCCCATTTCATCTGCCGCAAGTAGGGGCGAGGCATTGAGGCCGAAGCATACCGGTCATTCCAAGAAATTTATGCCCCAACGCCCCCATCCCCAACGCCCATCCACCCAGCCATCCCATGACGCTCACCCAACCCCCACCCACTCAACTGCAATCGCTGATCGACACTTACACTGACCGGACTCGCCGTTCCAAAGTACTGGCAGCGGCAAATCGGGCCGTGCTGGCCGACAAAACCGCCATCGGTTACGCCTTTGCGCCCGAAATCAAAGAGATGTGCTATCCGATTGTGGCAGCGCGATCGCAGGGCTCCCGTCTGTGGGATGTAGACGGCAACGAATATATCGACATCCTGATGGGGCTGGGCACGAACCTGTTGGGTCACAATCCGCCCTTTATCAAAGCCGCCATTGCGGCTCAACTTGACCAAGGCATGGCGATCGGTCCCCAGTCAGCAATCGTGGGTGAGGTCGCCCAGTTGGTCAGCGACCTCACCGGCCTGGAGCGGGTCACCTTTAGCAATACCGGCACCGAAGCCGTCATGACCGCTGTGCGCATTGCCCGCACGGCGACCCGTCGTCGCAAAATTGCCGTTTTTACCAATAGCTATCACGGTCACTTCGATGCGGCCCTGATGCGGGCTCCCCTCAGCGAATACGCCCGCAAAAAAGCGGTGCGATCGCTCCAGCAAAAGCCGGGGCTTTCCCCCCTAGGCGGATTCTTGAAAAATTTCCTCGGCACCCGCGCCGTCCCCGCTGCACTCGGCATCCCCCCAGCCGTCGCGAAAGATGTGCTTGTCTTGGAATACGGTAATCCCAAGTCCCTCGATGTGATTAAGACCCATCGTCGTCAACTGGCTGCCGTCCTCGTTGAACCTGTCCAAAGCCGCTGTCCCGAGTTGCAACCCCGCGACTTTCTGCAGGCCCTGCGCGACCTCACCCAAGCCACCGGCATTGCCTTGATTTTCGACGAAATGGTCACCGGCTTTCGCGTCCATCCGGGCGGTGCCCAAGCCCACTTCGGCCTTCAAGCTGACCTCGCTACCTACAGCAAAATTGCCGGGGGTGGCCTGCCCCTCTCGGTCATTGCCGGTCAGGCCCGCTGGATGGATCATATCGACGGCGGTCCCTGGCAGTTCGGCGACGACTCTGCCCCCCAGGTACCCACCACCTTTTTCGCGGGCACCTTTTGCAAACATCCCTTATCTCTAGCGGCGGCCCAGGCCACCCTGCAACACCTAAAAGCGCAGGGGCCAGAGCTGCAACACACCCTCAACCAGCGCACCAAGGATCTCGTTGACCGTCTCAATGCCTTTACAGCCAGCACCGTGATGCCGGTGAAGTTCACCCAATTTGGCTCGTTTTTTGCGATCGCCCTCACCCAAAGCCAGATTCCCCCGCCGACCCTGCCCCTGCTCTCCTACCACCTGCTCAACCAAGGCATTCATCTGCGCGGCGGCGATCGCGGTGGCTTCCTCTCCACCGCCCATACCCCAGACGACATCGACCGCATCTACACCGCCTTTTGCCAGGCCTTAACCGCCCTCAAGGAGGCCAACGATGTCTAGCGCTTAGATTTCACTGTCCTAAGTAAGGTTTGAGGTGCTGCCCCTTACCCGCTCCCCTGCACCCGCTCCCTTGTACCCGACACCTATCCCAAGGAAACCCCATGACTCAACCCACCGAACCCACCTACCGCGTCGTCATCAGCGATGAAGAACGCTACTCGATCTGGCCAGAACATAAAGAAATCCCCTGGGGCTGGCGCGCCGATCAAACAGTCGGCACCAAACAGGAATGTCTCGACTACATCAAAACCGTGTGGACCGACATGCGCCCACTCAGCCTACGCAAAAAAATGGCCGCCGCTGCATCCGAAAATTCTGCTTGAGAGCCCCCAGTCATGACTCAAACTGCCCCCAGGGAATTATCCATGGAGACTTCCCGCGACGAATCTCTAGCTGTTTTGGAACTCTTGATTCCGTGGGATCTCCCCCTCGAACAGCCCCTGTCTCCCACTGATAGGAGCCGCATTGACCGAGCCTTACAGCAACTTTTACAAGCGCTGGCGCAGCCCTCACCGCAGGCCGCGCTCGTCAGCATCAGTCAGGCGTTGACCGCCCTGGGGGAAGTTGACACGCAAACTGCCAGTATTCAAAGTACTCAAACCGCTCTCAAAGCCTGGGAAGTCGAAGACTACGATCGCTATTTTCAAATTTGTCATGTCCACACTGAGCAGTCGGCCCTTTGTCTGGTTAAGGGACTGCTGCTGACCTGCCAGAAATTCTTCGAAATCGACAGGCAAACACCTTGGTTAGATGCCCATCAGGTCAAGCAACAACAGCAAGGGTTTATCAGCTACATCCAATTACTCCAGAGAACGTTTGATTTAGACACCGATCGCTCAGAAGCAGACCCCACCACAGCCCCCCACAAAACCGAACTACCATGACTGTTATTCAAGGCCAAACCCTCTGGCGGGGCTTTCACTGGGCCTTTTTTATCAATGTTCAGGGCTTGATTATTTGCCTGCGACGATTTGAAGCCCAGCTCGCCTTAGGCCAGCTTGACCAGGCTCAAACCGAACTCCAAACCGCGACTGAATTACTGCTCGCCTCTGGGGCTTCTATGGAGCTAGCGGGCAGCTTTAATCGCCATGAGTATGAACATTCGGTGCGCCAATCGATGACGCCGCCTCAGGTTCAGGCCGATAACTTTAGTGGTCTGATGTCTTGGGAACACGCCGCGCTCATGCAGATTTGGAAACGCCTGCGGCCCATCTTTGAGCAACTGCCAGTTTCCCTGCACCCGCAGCATCAAGAATTTGTGAATGCTTATGTATCCTTAGCCACCGCCCACCGGGCTGTCTGTGAAAAATTTGGCGGCAATGAAGGCGGTAGTCTGCGCTTTGAAGGCGGTTGTGCCGTCGAAACGCTCGATAAATTTAGTGCCAGCCGCCGTGCCCTCATTGACCCTTATCACCCAGAGCCACCAGGCTGCCCTGTCCAGTTTTAACCTTTAGCGTCTTGACACTGGGGGTGAGCACTCGCTTAAAGGGCAGAAAGTTGGCAGGTTTGGCAAATGCCATAAACCGTAAATTGGCAGTCTCGTAGCAAAAAGCCGTGCTCTAGGGTTTCTTGCCGACTGGCCTTGGTTACCCGATGATCTTCAAACTCATGAACTTCGCCACACTGCACACAAACCAAATGGTGATGCTGTTTGGCCAGAGATGTCTTCAATTCATAGTATTTTCGTTCCTCGGCCAATTCTACTTCTCTCATAATTCCCAAATCAACCATCATGTGGAGAGCTCGATAAATCGTCGAGTAGCTAATCTTCCCGCCTTTAGTCGTAACTTGATAATGGATATCCTCTGCACTGAGGTGTTCGCCGTCAGGTGTCATGACAAATAAATCAAGAATCTTTTTTCGTGGGCCGGTCAATCGCAGACCTTCTTGGTTGAGACGCGATCGCAGAATGTCATGTTGATCAGCTAAACTTGCTTCAAGATTATTTGATTCCATGAGAAGGCTACCTAAAAAGGAGTAGGCAAAGAATGGCAGAAATTTCTTGCGACCATCAGCTAAGATCAGGTGCAACTGTTGAAAGCTATTTCTAATAAGCAACGCCTTTTGTTAAGGATATTTTGTTTTGGTGTACTTCATTACTTAATTTAGATATTTGCTGTTCTCAACGATACTCAACTAAATCAGACTGAACCTGTACCCTCATTGAGAGCCTAAATTATTAAGGCAGCAAAGTTTTAATAAATTGAGTGACGAATCATGTCTGCTATTAAATCTCTCCAGCAAGTCTATGGCGAAGTCGAAAACAATCCGATTTTGCTAGAAAAAACGGTTACAGCGCCTGTCATAGAAGGGCTTGGCATCCTATATGCCAGCTTTTTAGCTCTCTACTTACAATATCAGAAACATCATTTTGTCGTAGAAGGCTCCGAGTATCACATGCTTCATGACTATTTTTTAGAAAGTTCGGAGGCAGCAGAAAAGCATGCTCATGACATTGGTGAAAGAATGCACGGACTGGGCGGTGTCCCGGCAACATCCTTCATTCAGTTGTCGGCACTTTGCTGCTTTACGCCAGTAGTAGATGATGTTTTTCGCTGTAGCGAAATGATTCAGCAGGACTTGCAGGCGGAACAATCACTCATCGAAATAATTCGTCGTCAAGCCTCTCAAGCGGAAAGCCTGGGCGATCGCGCAACTCGTCTTCTTTATGAGCAGATTTTACTGAAGACTGAGGAGCGAGCTTACCACCTAGAACACTTCTTAAACCGCGATAGTTTGAAAGTAGGTTGGTAAACAATGACCGATTGATGTCATCTTTGAAAATGGCAGGGCAACTTCATAGTTAGGTACGGAAAATGTTGCCCTTCACTTAAGTATGTTTTCTCCGCTTCTGGATCTAAAAAGTCTTGTTGGAGTCGACAAGGAACGATGATATTGAAGCTGGTTTGACTCGAAAAACACGGTCAGGCAACTGCTTGCACTTGCCAACAGCGCTGCAAATGATCGATCTGTGACTGCTGAGGGGCGGCAAACGCTTGGACGACACTCCACAACTGAATGGCGGCAGTGGCGTGGCTGACTTGCACCCGCAGTGCCTGACCGTGCTTGCACTGACACGGCACCGAGAGCTCTTGCAAGTGAAAATAGACATCCCAACGGGCGATGCGATCGATCTCGATCTCAAGATTCAAGCAGCCGCCCGAAAAAGACGAATCGCTGGAGTCAGAAAATTCCATAACAGTTACTCAATAATGAAGAGCGACAGCAGACGAAGCAAGTTATCGCTTTATTGATAAAAATTCCCAAAAAGAAACGATTACTCACCCTCAAGGCTTGGCAGAAAACGTTGCCTTCAAGTCTTGAGGGTTAAGTTTCCGAGAAAATTTCATCCTGGCGATTGGGCCAGAAACACTCTTTGGCAGTCTTAGTTATTGATATCATTAAGTCACTCAATACTAATAGTTAATGCAATGCAATGTCAATAAACGAAGCACTCCGTAATGTGACGATAATGCTGGCCTCCTGTCTTGAGGGGCAGTTTCGTTGATTCTGGAGAGCCGTAAGTCTTGTCTCTCAACCAGACAGTAAAAATTTGGACAGGAGAGGCAAGATCTTGTAGCCTTCCGCCTTGGGGTAAATTCATTGCCAGATTGATTTCACAACAAGTCAGAATTGTTCTCAATAATACAATATTAAAAGACGTCTCAGCCGCTCAGGTTTGCGCTTCTGGTTAGTCACCCTTTAGGGCAAGGGTTTAGCGGTCGGTGGCGATGCACCCTTAAAGTGGTTTACTTGACATCAGATCTCAGTAACTTTATTTTCGACGAGGCATCTGTGTTGATCAGGCCAGATGGCGCTCTTCAACCGCTTCAGCTCTATCCCTGGTGATTCGCATGTCTATTGTTCAAGTCTTCCGAGCGGGCGGTGTCGTGATGATACCGCTACTGCTATTTTCAATTGCCGCGATCGCCCTCTCCATTGAGCGCGCGCTCTTTTGGTATCGGATTAGCCGCCATCAGCGATCGGTGATTCGGGATTTTTTGCGTGTTTATCGGTCTGACAGTCTGACCGCAGCCGAGCGCCTGCAGCAGCACAGCACGCTCCCGATCGCGCGCGTCTTTTTAGAAGCTTTGGAGCTAGACGGAGAGCCTCCCAGTCAGTTTCGTCTCGCGTTAGAGGGGGCAGCACAGGCAGAACTGCCCTTTCTCAGACGATTTAACACCGTGTTTCAAACGATTGTGGCCGTGTCGCCCCTGCTCGGACTGCTAGGAACGATTTTGGGTCTCATTCGGTCGTTTGCCACGATTCGGTTGGGCGAGGTCGGCGCTAATGCTACGGCCGTGACGGGCGGTATTAGCGAGGCGCTGGTTTCGACGGCAGCCGGTATGGTGGTTGCCATTTTTACTTTGGTGGCGGCCAATCTGTTTCGCGGGCTATACAAACGGCAGGTGTCGATGTTGCAGGAGTACAGCAGCCAGCTAGAGGTGCTCTACGGGCGTCATTACTATGCCAAGCAGAAATCTCAGCCGACGTCGGAGGAATCTTATGCACATTAGAGAAGATGATGCCGATGACGCCATGGAAGTCAATATTCTGCCGCTCATCGACGTTATTTTTGCCATTCTGGCCTTTTTTATCTTGTCTTCGCTCTATCTGACGCAATCGGAAGGGTTGCCGGTAAACCTACCTGATGCTGACACCGCGATTGAACAAGAGCAGGCCGATTTTACCGTGACCCTACAACCCGATGGGGCGATCGCCCTGGATCAGCAACTGATTACCCTGGAAACTTTACGGGCTGCGATCGAGCAATCCTTAGCGCCTAACCAAACTGCCATTATCACGATTAGAGCGGATGAGCAGGTTTATCACGGTGATGTGATTGATGTCATGGATGAACTGCGCACGATTGAAGGGGCAACGCTGGGCATTGCGACGGAACCAGAATGATGGGCAGAGGGTTGGGGATTCAGAGTTTAATTTCAGTTGGCGTTCAGCAGAAAAACGAGACGATTCCCCTCCGAGGAGGGAATTTGCGCCTGAAACCGCACTATCGATGTCTGTCCACTCTTATCCCGAATTCAAGTGTTTAGGGTTCAGGTGTTCCTCGTGAGTGGTAAGTCGCCCCTCTAATGCCTTCTCCCTAGCACCTGATACCCTCCAGCTTCTTCACTGTTCCCTTGGCCGACTAGCCTTCTCCCAACCGGCCATCTTCCATATGCAGAACGCGATCTGCGATGTCGAGAATGCGGCTATCGTGGGTGACGAGCAACACTGTGCAGCCCTCTTCGCGGGCCAGCTTTTGAATGATTTCGACCACGTTGCGGCCCGCCTGACTGTCTAAAGATGAAGTCGGCTCGTCGGCTAGCAGGAGCTGGGGATGGTTGACCAGGGCGCGGGCGATCGCCACGCGCTGTTTTTGTCCGCCGGATAGGTTTTCGGGATAGGCGTCTACTTTATCGGCCAGCCCCACCGCAGCGAGTATGGCTTCGGCGCGATCGCGATAGTCGGCTTTAGGAATCTGCGGGTGCAGTCTCAGGGACGTGCTGACGTTTTCCCACGCGGTGAGGCAGGCCAGCAAATTGTGATGCTGAAAGATAAAGCCGATTTGGTTGCGGGTACGAATTAAGGCAGCACGGCGCGATCGGTGTAATGCCTGGTTCAACACAGTGAGGCTACCAGACTGCACGGTTCGCAAAGCCCCGATTAGGGTCAGCAGGGTGGTTTTGCCACTGCCAGATGGCCCTTCTAAGATGACGATTTCGCCTGACTTTAGCTCTAAATCAATATTTGAGAGGACAGGTTTACACAATGCCCCTTTACCAAATGTATGGGTGAGATTTTGGGCTGTGACGATCGCGGACATCATGTTTTTTAGGGTAGATAAGCCGATAGAGAATTAGAAAAATTATCAGGATTTGCGGCTTTTCAAATAGTATGCTGTACTCTCAACTAGCAATCATAATCTACATAACTTAACCGTAGAATACACGCGATTTAGTTCTATCTGGTCGCACATCTCAAATGATTCGGTTATGTGCTTTTGTTAGGTCACTTCATACCAACCATGACTATAATAATCCTGAGTCGAGCCGCGCGAGTTTTTTGAGTGAGTAAGTCGTTTGGGAGGGCAGCATGATCTTCAAATCCGCTGTTGATTGGTGGTTCTATGCGATTGCTGGCCTGTCTGTATTCCTGGTGATTATGAGCCTCTGGGTAATTGTGCAAACTAGTAATGGCGGGGCTATCGTCTTAGGTGTCGGTACATTACTATTGACCTTAGGGCTCCCGATTTGGCTGCTACTGAACACGGAATACCGAATTGAGAGCAACCTTCTGCTAATTCGATCAGGCCCATTTCGCTGGACTGTCCCCATCGATGAAATCCACAGTATCGAGCCCAGCCGCTCTGTGCTCTCGTCACCGGCTTTATCGTTAAATCGGGTCAAGATTAGTTATGGTTCTGGCAAACAGGTTCTCGTGTCGCCACAACGACGGGATGAGTTTATGCAAGCGCTTGGAGATTATGGACAAGAATGAAATTTTTGAAGTGGGTGAGGCAACTTAAAAGCTGAAGTCAAGCATTTAAAAGCTGAAGTCAAGCATTACAGCGCAGAAATATCGACATTTTTGTCGGTGATATTTTTCAGGTTTCTAGCGAGATGTTGGGCTCAGTGGATGCCGTTTATGACCGGGCCGCTTTGGTAGCTTTGCCAGTAGAGGTGCGCGATCGCTACACCGCTCATCTCAGACATATTACTGACCAAGCACCGCAGTTACTCGTCACCTACGAATACGATCAAACCTGGATGTCAGGGCCACCGTTCTCCATCAATGCAGAGGAGGTGCATCACCACTATGGTGACCGCTACGAGGTCTCCCAGCTAGTAAGTCAAGCGTTGCCTGGTGGATTAAAAGGACAATGCGCGGCCCAAGAAACTGTTTGAGCACTTAAGCGTAATTGACCTCGGTCTGGCCTCTGTAGCACCAAAATCGAGGGCTGGGATGAGTCCATATAGTGCCTTAGTTTGTGTAAAGCTTGCTTGTCTTTATGGAAGGCACACTTTACACTTGAATCACGAAGAGGCTCTCTCTACTCAAGCAGGTTCGCTATGTATGCTCCTTATCGTAAGTATGTGATTGAACTCGCGATGACGATGGCGATGTATACGATCGCGGTATTCATTGCCCTGTCCTTATTGAATCAGTACCCCGATAGCGCATTACGAGTGCCGATAGCGCTGTTGCCAGTTGTCCCGTCCTGTTATGTGCCCATTGTGGTGGTGCGGCTGCTGAGACGGGTGGATGAATTTCATCGCCAATTTCACATTGAGGCACTCGGCTTTGCCTTTGCAGGGACCGCAGTGGTCAGCTTTACCTACGGTTGGTTACAAGTCGCTGGGTTTCCTCAAGTCAGCTGGCTGTATGTGTGGCCGCTGATGGGGGCGATGTGGCTCGTTGGTGTGACCTGGTCATCCCGCCGATATCGATGAAAAGTAAACTGCGCGTGCTGCGAGCTGAACGGGAGTGGTCACAAGCAGACCTGGCCGAGCGGCTAGAGGTGTCGCGACAAACGATTAATGCCATTGAGACGGGCAAATATGACCCCAGTCTCTTGCTAGCATTTAAAACTGCTCGTCTGTTTGAGTTGCCCGTTGAGGCGGTTTTCTTTCCTGACGAGTCGGACTTCTAGCCCATAGCAAAAGACCTTAATCAAAAGGCTGTGGTGTAGCCTTTGCTCTAAAACACGTCGGCGGGGTCGGCGGAGCGCAGCTTATTCATGGCGATCGCCCCCGATAGGCCACACATCACCAGCGTCAAGAGAAACACCGTGATGGCGACCTGGGTTTTCATCACCAGGGGAATGCGGGTCAAGACTGTCAGCAGATGGTAGACGCCGTAGGAGGCCAGGTAACCGGGAATAAAGCCCATCACAGCCAGGACGATCGCCTCTTGCAAGACGACCCAGAGCAAGCGGCGATCGCTGTAACCCATCGCCTTTAAGGTGGCGTATTCGGGCAGGTGGTCGCTGATGTCGGTATACAGCACTTGGTAAACGATGACGATGCCTACGATAAAGCCCATCATGGCCCCAAAGTTGAGAATCTTGCCGTTGGGTAGAGAGGCGCGGAACGCTTGCTCAGCGGCAGCTAGTTCTGATTGCGTCAGGATATTGATCGAGTTGGGCAAGGTTGCTGCGAGGGTTTGCCGCACCGTGGCTCGATCGGCCCCCGCCTCTAAGGTCAACACGCCGACGCTGACATTTTCTAAACTCTCGACGCCAAACCACTGCGTATAAGTCCAATCGCTCATGACCAGGTGACCGTTATCAAACAGAGTGCTGCCCAGACTAAACAGCCCCGTAACGGACACGCGCTGGTTATCCATCAGGGTGGTGACGTGGCCATGTTGCTCAAATAGGCTGGCAACGGGGCCAAATTTTTCTTGACCGAGGCGATCGTAGAGCACGGTGCCCGGAGTCGAAATGCGGTCAATCTGTTGATCCACCTCGGGGATCGACAACACCGGCTGAGTCGGGTTGAAGGCTAAGATTTTGACCGAATTGGGAAACAGCTGAAAGGTGGACTCGGGGGCGGCTTCGTCCAGGGCCGCGATTGCCTCGGGCGTCAGCTCCTGAGGGTTGACCCAATCGGCAAACTCAATGTAGAGCGGGCTGGCGATCGCCACGCCCTCTACGGCATCGGCCTGGTAGAGATAGATTTTGGGAAACGAGCCTAGATCAATATTGGGGGCATAGGCCGAAACGAGAAATAGATCGCCTTGCAGATGATCGGGCACCAGGGTGACCCCATCAAACAGCATGGCCCGCAGCCCCAACTGGGTAAAGATCAAAATATTGGCAAACGCCACGCCAATGATGGCCACCAGCAGCCGAATTTTGCGATGGCTCAGCTGCGCCCACCCTAAAGGCTTATAGGTCTGCCACCAAATCCGCAGCGATCGCCGCCCTTTAAACCGCTTCATGGCGTTTCCGGGGCGTGGGTATTGATCTCAATCCGCACCTGCATGTTCGTCAGGCTAGCGACCTGGGGGCTATCCTCAGGATGAACACGGATGTGAACTTCAACTACTCGTTGGTTTTCGTCGGTGGTGGGATTGGTCGAGCCGTCCGCCAAGCTGCGTGTGCCAATTTGCAGACCGACATGTTCGACTTGCCCCCGGAGGATACCCGTAAAGCCACCGTATTCACTGGTGATGGTCGCCGGTTGCCCCACCTTGACTTTGAGAATATCGGTTTCATAGACTTCAGCGATCGCCTGCATTTCGCTGGTTTGCCCCAGCTCAGCAATGCCCTCCTCGGTGTTGACCCGTTCACCGACGCGGGTATTAAGGCGCAAAATCTGCCCCGCCACCGGCACCCGCACCTGGGTGTCGGCTAAATCAGCCCGTCGCTGCTCAACGGTAATCTGCGCCCGCTCTAGCTCGGCTTGGGCCACCTGCACATCCACTGGCCTCACCTCTTGCAAGGTGGCGAGGGTGGCGCGTTCCCGTTCAATCTGCTCGGTGCGGGTTTGCTGGCTGTTCCGGAGCTGCGCCTGCCGCTCAGCTAACGTGGCGCGGGCGACATCCAGCGCTTCTTGAGACTCATCGAGCACTTGCTGGCTGATGGCTCCAGCCGCGACCAGGTCTTGATTCCGCTGATAGGTGACTTCCGCCTGGCTCAGGGCCGCCTCAGATCGGGCGATCGCCGCTTCCCGTTCCTCGATTTCATGGCGCTGCTGGACTTCAAGCGCCTCAATCGCTTCTCGCTGAGCGGCAATTTCCGCCGTCTTGGCATTCCCAGCGCGCATCTGCTCCAGTTTTGCCTGGTAAACGCCCACCGTTTTTTCCGCCTCTTCTAAATCGCGCTGGCGGCGTTCATAGCCCTGCAAAATGGCAATCACCTGCCCCGCTTCCACAAAGTCACCTTCAGTCACCAAGATCTGGTTGACCCGACTGTCTTCCGCATTGGGTACCGACAGCTGAATCACTTCGCCTTTGGGCACCAACCTTCCTAGAGCGACGACGCGATTGGCCACCGCCACATTTGCCGGTGGTGCTGGCGGGGCGACAACTTCGGGGGCGGTTTCTACCTGTGAGCAGGCCGCACACCCGGAACAGGTGAGGACCATACCCAATAGCCAACGCCAGTGGCGACTCCGAGAATTAGCGAGCTGCTTGGTAGGAAACACTATCATTAACCATAAACTGCACCCCGTTCAAACGATTGAACCAAATCGACCGGACTGAATTATCGAATACTTTCACTGCCCGCCGCCGTCATGCTGAGGCAAATCATTCTGACAACCCAAGAATTTAGCAGTGATCGCCCCGACTTAGGTCAGCAAAGGAGAGACTGTCGCCCCAGAGATCGCCCCTGACTTTCCCTCGGGTTGAGTCCCGCCCCAATTCTCTAGGAAAATCTATTTTGCCGACAAATACCCTGTATATTATGAGACTGATTCCTATTTAGGAAGCCCTGTTTTTGAAAAGTCATCGAATGACCTCATCGTCACCTGCTACCGCTGTCGGTTTACGGGCGCAGCTCTGGCTCCTCTTGCGCACGTCTTGGCCACTGCTGCAAACCTGGCGATTGGGTGGACTGCTGGCGCTTTTGGGGGTGCTGTCGATCACCAGCGGCGGGTTCCTCGTTTGGGAAAGTATTCAGCGCGGCGAGTTCATTTCCGCTTTAGCGGCTCGTGATGCTGAGCGCTTCCAACGAGCCCTCTTCACGTTTGTGGGGATTCTGCTGGCGAGCGCCCTATTGCTCTCTTTGGTTGCCTTTATCCGAGATACCGTTGGCTTGCGGTGGCGGCAGGGGTTGACGCGCCAATTTTTAGAAAACTACCTGCACGATCGCGCCTATTACCGGCTCACCTTGCCCGCTGCGATGGCGGAGCCCCACCTTCGGAATATCGCGCCCATCGATAACCCCGATCAACGCCTGTCCGAAGATATTCGCCAAGTCACTCAAACGTTAGTGCTGGTCGGTGTCATGGCACTGGAATCAGCCGTGCAGTTGGTCGGGTTTATCGGCGTTTTGTGGATCATTTCCACGCCCCTGACCGGCTTTTTGCTGGCCTACGCCCTGGTGGGAACGGCGATCGCTACCCTGATTTTTGGCCCCCGCCTCACCCGCATCAATGCCGAGCAGCTTAAGCGGGAAGCAAATTTTCGCTTTGGCTTGATCAACGTGCGCGAGCATGCCGAATCGATCGCCTTTTATCGCGGGCAACCCGCGGAGGCAGCGGCGCTCAATCAATTTTTTGCCGGGGTGGTAACCAACTTTAATCGGCTGATTCGCTGGCAATTGGGACTGGACTTTTTTCAAAATGGCTATCAGTATCTCACCTTCATCTTGCCGAGTCTGATTTTGGCCCCAAGTATTCTGGCGGGTCAGTTAGAGGTGGGGGCGATCGTTCAGTCGCAGGCGGCCTTCGATCGCATCTGGCTATCCCTCAGTCTCATCGTCGTGCAGTTTGAACAACTAACCACGCTAGCCGCCAGCATCAGTCGCTTGGGCACCCTGGCCCAGTCGTTGCAAACCATGCAAGTTCAGGGAGACGGCGCGATCGTACGGCAACCTGGCTTAATGCTAGGAGTGCAAGATCTGACCATTGCCACCCCCGATGGTCAGCGCTCCCTATGTGAGCACCTGTCGCTGACGATTGCGCCCGGCCAGAGTCTACTGGTGACTGGGCCGAGCGGCGTCGGCAAAAGTTCCCTCATGAAGACCCTGGCGGGTTTGTGGACCACGGGCCAGGGCAGTCTGACCGCGCCGCCCAACACCCTGTTTGTGCCGCAGCAACCCTATTTGCCCTTAGGCACGCTGCAGCAACAGCTCCTCTATCCCCAAGGGGAAGCGATCACCGCTGACGCCTCATTAGTGCAGGTACTAGAGCAAGTGGGCTTGCCGCAGCTCGCTCAGGTGCCCCTTAATACCGAGGCCGACTGGTCCCAACGGCTGTCACTGGGGGAGCAACAGCGGCTGAGTTTAGCCCGAGTATTACTCCAACGCCCGCCCTACGTGATTTTGGATGAGGCGACCAGTGCCGTCACCCTAGAGCAAGAACAAGCCCTGTATCAACAGCTCCAGGCAGCCGGGATCACCGCTGTGAGCGTGGGCCATCGTGAAAGCTTGCGGCCTTATCATACGCAGATCCTGACCCTGCGACCGGATCGCACTTGGACGTTGCACATCCAGCCGGATAGTTCCTATGTTTGAGGCCCCCAACTGGCTAGATCGTCACCGCTGGCAACACATTTGGCCCGTGCTGTGGCCCTACTGGGTCTCTCGGGAAAAGTGGGGCGCTTGGGGTTTAATGGCGGTGCTGGTGCTGGTGCTGCTGATCCGCACGGCGCTGCAGGTGCTGTTTCTGATTTTTGGGGGTGAAGTGACGTCGGCGCTAGCGGCTCAGGATGGCGATCGCTTTGTGCAGGCGATCCTGATTTTTCTCGGCATCTTGGTGGTCGGGGTGCCCTTTGCCTCCCTGGCCGGTTACATTGCCGCCAAGTTAGGGCTGTACTGGCGCGAGTGGCTGACGCGGCGCTATCTCCATCGCTACCTAGACGGTACCCAGTTCTATCAGCTTCGCCTCCAGGGCCGATTAGATAATCCCGATCAGCGCATCGAGGCCGACATTCGCACCCTGACCCAAGAGTCCCTCAAGTTTTGGATGATTGGCCTGGAGTCCATTTTTCAACTGCTGGGCATCGCTGGGGTACTCTGGGCGATTTCGCCGCCGCTGATGGCATTTTTGGTGGTGTACTCGATTGCCGGTACCGCGATCGCCACCCTTTTCTTTGGCCGCCGGTTGGTCGGCATTAACTTTGAGCAGTTGCGACAAGAGGCCGACTTTCGCTTTGGGCTGGCCCACATTCGCGAACATGCCGAAGCGATCGCCCTCTATCGCGGCGAAGCTCCCGAACTGCGCCAGAGCTGGGGACAGTTTCTCCGTGCCTTTTTCAACTTTCAGCGCCTGATTCGGTGGCAGTTGGGGCTCAACCTGTTTCAAACTCACTATCGCTACGCCACCTTTGTGATTCCGGGGCTGATTCTCGCGCCGCGCCTGTTTGCGGGCGAACTCGAAATTGGCAATGTGACCCAGGCCGGGGCTGCTTTTAGCTTGATGTTGGGAGCTTTGGCCCTGATTGTGCTGCAAATGCAGCAGCTCACCAACCTGGCCGCGGCCACCCAGCGCTTAGGCCAGCTCGATAATGCCCTCACGCAGCCCGCCATCCCGGCCACAGCCTCCCAGATTCAGCGGCAGCCCGGTGACATCATTGCGCTTGATCAGCTCACGGTGCAAACCCCAGACGGGCAAACCACCCTGGTGCAGGAGCTATCGGTAGCGATCGCGGCCCAACAAAATTTGCTCATTATGGGTGCGAGTGGCGTGGGCAAAAGTTCGCTGTTGCGGGCGATCGCGGGCCTGTGGCAGGTTGGTGCAGGCACCCTGACCACCCCTGACGCTAGTCACCTGATGTTTTTGCCGCAGCAGCCTTACCTGATTCGGGGCACCCTGCGAGACCAACTTCTCTACCCACTCTCAGCGACCTCAGTAGCCCCTACTGATACCGATTTAGCCGCTGTGCTGGCCCAGGTGAATTTGGCCGAGTTATGCGATCGTTGGGGCGGCTTAGATGGTGGTCAGGAGGAAATATTCACCCTTTCCCCAGGGGAACAACAGCGCCTTGCCTTCGCTCGTCTGCTGCTGCAAGCGCCCCGCTATGCGCTGCTCGATGAAGCCACTAGCGCCCTCGACCTCGACAACGAAGCGCGCCTCTACAGCGCCCTACAAGCGACTCAAACCACCTTTATCAGCGTCGGCCATCGGCCCTCTTTAAGGCAGTACCACCAGCAAATGTTAGAGCTCACTCAAGGACAGGGCTGGAGATTGGGGGCGATTTCAAATCATTAAACTCGATTTGAACCTGTTACCTTGGCTAAGGAGAAAGCAGTTTCAGACAACTTGAACCTAATGTCCTGCTTCAACCGGGACAGGTATTTCACGATACTGAGCTGATCAGTTGCAATCCATCGAGTGCAAGCAAATAGTTAGGCGGGGTTGCCCCTGTTACTCCTGTTAGCCCTTCAGTGGTGTCATTCGCGATAGCCAGCCGCAACGTTGTTCCCGTCAGGATCAAGTAGATATGCCGCGTAGTAACCTGGGTCTCGGATGCCAGGTTCTCCATGGTCTGTACCGCCGTTCGCCAGGCCTTGTCGATGAAACTCGTTGACCGCTTGTCGAGACGGAGCTGGAAACGCGAAGTGAACTGGGCTTAGACCGGGCTGGTGATTCTCCCGCATCCATGTCGCCTTGGTTGATCCCATCCACATAAAGGGAAACTCCGCTTCCCCAGAGAAGATGACGGCGTCAAACTCTGGCTGCCTTTGAGCAATGCGGATCCCCAGAGGAGCCAGACAGGCTTCGTAGAAAGGCAAGCTCTTGTGCATGTCTCGAACTCTGAGTCCAAAGTGATCAAACATGGCTTATTCGCTCCCTGTGCAGTGTTATTCGGGCTTTGCCATTCTGGGAATCTGAGTTTAGCAAAGTGAAAGTGGCTGGTTTCGCTCGTGCCGCCTAACGACGTCAATCACTGAGCCACGACGAGCAATTTTTCATTTCAAACAGCCCAGCTTCGCCGCTCCGGCACATGGCACTGTTATTCGTAGTTTTCCGAACTATGGAGCCCGCAAAATCTTTTCCATCTTGCGACCTTTCGCTAGCTCGTCCACCAACTTGTCCAGGTATCTAACCTGTTGGGTCAACGGTGTCTCAATGTCTTCAACTCGATAGCCACAAATCGAGCCGGTGATCAGACTCGCATTTGGGTTGACCGTGGCCTCGGCAAAGAATTGCTCAAACGTAGTGTCATCTCCAATTAGACGCTGCAGATCGTTCACATTGAAACCAGTCAGCCATGAAATGACTTGATGTAGTTCTTCTACAGTTCGACCCTTCTTCTCCACCTTGGCAACATAGTGCGGATAAACAGAGGAGAACGTCATATTCGCGATACGTTCGTCGTGATCTTTGGTGGTCTTCATTTTGGGGTTCTGGATCGTTTACGCAGCAGGCAACGTATGGATATAGGATTTCAGCGCGGATAACTGATTAGATTGCCCCTGTTTAGTGTATTGACCAAAGTAGTATACATGAACTGGTCGCTCGCAGCTGGCTTTCGTCTCTCAATTACAACCGATGAATATGCACCTTATTTATGACAACCCATCTGATTCAGCATTTATCCTTTCAACTCAACCGGGTCGCTGGGCATCATCAAGCTTGCCTCTGAACAGCGCACTTGAAAGATATTCCCTTCCAGATCCCAGCCGTCGCAGACGATATCGCCATGATACGTCCACTCCTGCGTAACATCGTTAAAGTGGCCGCCCCATTGGTGAACGCGGGCTCTTAAGTCAGCCAGGTTCTCGTGGATGAAAAAGACCGGCTTAATGGGAGTGGCTGCTCGGGCTTGGGGAGGACAGGTGACGTGTACTGAATTGGCAATGTCTGCCGGGGCCTGTAGCAACACTAACTCACACTCATCGGCCATCAAAGCTGCAGACTCATCGTCTGATTCGCGAACGCGAAACCCCAAGACGTTGACGTAAAAGTCAATCATCGGCGGCAGCGCGATCGCATAAATCACTAATCCAAATTGCATGATGTTCTCGTTGCTGGTCATCGATCAATTGAGATCTGGTGCCAGTTCATCATCGATATTTTATTATGCTATTGTCAAGAAAAATTCTCAATAAGGCCGAGATCATTAGGCTGAGGCCATGGATACTCTTTAGGCGCCGTACTGGGCATTGCAATGAACTATCTGCTCGCGATCGCAGCCTCTAATGCCGAGCGAGGTAATGAATGTTGAGCCAATAACATTGGGCAAGGCCCCCTACCTGCCTTTGTCAGAACCGGTGTCAATTTAGCGATCGCAGCACCGAACAAAAATTGAACCATCCGATCTGTTAGTGAAGTTCCGATTGTTGTCTAGGTACCGGCGATCTCGTTCATCAAAACAGGTCAGCCTAAATCGCTGTTATTCCTCACTGAATGCATTTTCTCTAGAGTCCACAAGCTACCGATGAGGCCAATGTCATGTCAGAGTTGATTTTGATTCGTCACGGTCAGAGCCTTTGGAATGCAGTGAATAAATTTACCGGTTGGGTCGATGTGCCCTTAAATGAACGCGGTCGAGCCGAAGCGACCATCGCTTCTTGCAAACTGAGAGAGCGTCGGGTCAATGTCTGTTTCACCAGCAAGCTCATGCGAGCCATGGAGACCGCCGTGATCTGCATGACCGAATGTGATGAAATCTGTGGGGGGCGAGTGCCCATCATTAAGCATGACGACGATGACCCTGACTGGCACGGCTGGGATCATTACCAGGGGAATCCAGCGGATGAATTGCCGATTTTCACCTCAGCCGCCCTCGACGAACGCTTTTATGGCGATTTGCAAGGTCTCAACAAAGCCGAAACGGCCGAAAAGTTTGGGGAAGCCCAAGTGATGGAATGGCGGCGATCGTATTCCACTCGCCCGCCGGGCGGCGAAAGTCTAGCAGATACGCAAGCGCGAGTCTTGCCCTTCTTTCAAGGACGAATCATGGCGCACATTAAGCAGGGCGATAACGTGCTGGTTTCGGCCCATGGCAATTCGCTACGGGCAATCATCATGGAGCTAGACAACCTCGAACCGGAGAAGGTGCCCGGCTTAGAACTCGATACCGGCGTCCCCATCGTCTACACCATGAGTGAATCAGGCACCGTCCTCAATAAGGAAGTTCTCCGTAAATAAGCTCCTAGTCAGCAATTGTGAAGCAAGTGGAGGGAGCGATCGACGGCTAAGATTACGGTCTATGAAACGATGCATGATGCCGAGGCGATCGCAGATCATACACTTTGATAGAGGTGTACTTGCCTGGGAAAAGTGACACATATCTATGAAGCGTTCATTTCGATGAACATCGTCACCGCTTTGAAAAATTAGCGGACTAGACAGGTGCAAATCAGGCAACGAGTCACAACTCAATGCCTGTCTGCTCTTTCTACAGATATTCTAAATCGCTTACTTGAGCTAAATGGATTTCGTGTTTGGTCTCAAGTAAGTTACTGCTACAGCTACTTGCTACTTGAAAGTGATAGTAGTGTCGAGTAAATTTCGAGGATTGATCGGATTCCACAGGTAGAAACTCATATGGATTTTCCTTTGCCTTGAATTTTTCAGCCCTGGTGATCAACTGATCTAAAGGCTCCGAAGTATAAAGTCTTAAGTCATGCTTCACTCGGCTGACCGTCACATAAAAACTCTCTCGTCCCACCTGCCGATCCAATGCCCCAATCACCCGCTCCGCTGACTTCCCCTGGGCATTGTAGGTCGTACTGACTAAGGCATAGTCCAGATGGGCCAATTCCAAACTGCTCAGGCTTTCCGTCTTCCCACTGCCGTAGCGAATCAAAACTTGACCATCCTCAATGGTGCGGACCTCAAACTCTTGTCCATTCCGTCGGCCTAGCGTGGCCTGGTTCTTGGTCCATTTCAAACGATCACCGACCGCCACCTCAATCTCCTCTACCCCATAAACCGATTTCTTCCTAATCCTGGCCGGATCAACCTGCACTGCAGATCCCGTTTCAGCCCGCAGGGTCAACACATTCTGCTGCATATCCACTGCAATCACCTCATACCACTGTCCTCGCTCCAGCCCCCATCGCTTGTAATTGACCTGGGGAATCAGCACATCGCCCACCTGAAAATGGTGGGCATACGCCTTCTGCACTGCCGTCAAATCCCTGGCCTTGAGCCGCTGCATGGGAATGCTCTGGCCCAACTGCCCCTTCGACTTCAGTCCTGCCCGAATTGCTTGAGTGATCGCTAACCGTTCTTGATTCGTCCCAGCCAGCAGTAGCGTTTTCCGTCGCTCCTCCAGTGTCAGGGCCAGATAGTCGCGGGCGATCACTTGTGCCCTGGCCTCCTCACTGCCGACCTGATGAATGTACGGCTTCAGTTGGTGAATCCCCTCCGCAATCTTACCCGCTGCAATCAGGTCTACCCCTGTCTTGATCTGATGATGCTTTTGCCGCAATGACTGATTCAGATAAGCCGTCGCCATGCCTGTCTGCTGCAAGCTCTTGAACGGATTCCCCGCTTCCACTGCCGACAACTGTCGGGTATCCCCCACCAGAATCACTCGGGACTGTTGATCCTGAGCCTTCCTCATCAGCGCCAGGGCATCTTTAGCACTCAACAGTCCCGCCTCATCCACCACCCAGATTTCGGAAAACTGAGATGGCGATTCTTGGGGCTGAGCACAGAGCAACGCTGCCACGGTTTCCGTCTGCTGAATCTGAGCCGAATCGCCCAACGACTTCGCCGCCTCCGCACTGGGGGCAAACCCTCGAATCGTGTACCCCTGAGCTTCCGCTATCCGGCGGAACTGATTCAGGGCATAGCTTTTACCCGCACCTGCTACCCCCTGCCAGGCGATGACGCGATCGCGGGTCGTTGCCGCCAGCAAAATCCCCTCGTACTGACCTTGGGTTAGCCCCTGATTCTCCAGTGTCGCCGCTACCCAATCTTCACTGGCGATCGCCCCCACTTGCCCTCGACCATCCAGCACCGTCCGAATCGTTTCCAACTCTCTCAGTACTGCCTTCTGCGTCGTCAACCGCTGATCATCGGTGTGAATCACCTCCGGATCGGTATCGAGAGTCTGCTGCATTTCCTCAAAAAACTGCTGTCCCAGATGATTCTCCAGGGCAAAGCGCTCCACCTGCTCTCGCTGGAACACCGCCTCTCGCTCCGAGCAATGATTCAGCCCTGCCCGCATCGATCTTTTAGGATCACTTTGCCAGTCCAGAACCTGAGACTGGGGATGCTCCAGATGCAAAACTTGAGCCTGCGCCTGCCAGTAAGCCCGCAGTTCTTCTCGGGGAATTTCCTTACCCTTGGGTGCCCGCGTCATTAAGGTTGCCAGTTCCCGCTCCTGAGCTGTAGCCTGCTCTCCCACCGCCGCCAGAATCTGCTCCCGCCGTTTAGAAAAGGTTTGCAGGTCTTCCGAGCGATACCCTTGCAGTTCAAACTGACCGTTGGCTTTAGGTGCAATGGCGTAGCCCAACCGCTGAACTTCCACCGCCAGTTCGTTCTGGTAAATCATCCCCAGTAGCTTCTGCTGCTTGAATAGAACGTCATTGTGGAGGGACTGCCAGCGTCCGTCTTCCAGTTGTGTGGCATTGATGACGACACAGTGGGTGTGCAACTGCGGGTCTTTCTCTCGAGAGGTGTCGTGGTGAAACTGGGCCACGACGAGATTGCCAGTGGCGATCGCCTTTCTCCTCTCCTCCGTTCGCACCCGCGTCTGGGCATAGCGCTCCTCGATGACTGCCAGGGTTCGAGCCACGGCGGTGCGATGGGCCTGCTCCAAGGCTTCGTTGCCCCCGACCAGGGCGGCCAGACTGAGGCTCTTTGGCGCACTGAAGGTCAGATCAATGCCTGCCCGATGCTTTTCGGGATTGATCTTTCGCCCAGAAAGGGTCTTGTCGCCCTGGGGATTATTGCCGTGGAGCAGATTCTTGAAGTCACCGCCTTGCACCTGCCCCGACAACCCCAGCGACTTGGCTCCCTTACCCGACCAGTGGGAGTGTGCCTGGTTCTCTTCCGTGGAGTAGTAATTCTCGGCGGTGTAATAGGTCTCGCCTTGGTTTGCACTGATTACTGTCAGGCTGAGCATGCCCCACCTCCTAACTGCCTATCCGGTCCTGGCGTTTGCGAATCTCCTGAATCAGCGCCTTCCGATTCTCTAGGGCTTGTGGGCCTCGGGCATTGGCCTGCTCCCGCGCAACGGTCTCCAGCAGAATCTGCAGTCCTTGGAACTGCAGTTGCAATCGTTCCATGCGGGCCTTCAGGTCATCCATCTGGTGCTCTAGTTCGTGACGCTGCTGACCGTCACGCATCATCAACCGAATGATGCTGGCGGCTGGCAATCCCAGCCGATTGGCCTCTTTTTCCACCGCTGCCGCCTCTTCCAGGGGCAGCGATACGCTAAATCCTTTACCCATCAGTCTTTCCGTGAATTCAATACATGAGCGGTGATTCTCAACCACGACTGCATCCCTTGCTGAGCGGGGTTTCCAGAATCCCCTGGCCCAGGGCTGGGCGTGGTGTGTGGAACGCGGAGCAACGAAACGCAGTGGAGTGGCGTAGCCCCCAATATTCAGTTACCTGTCGTTCTCTTCCAGAGAATTGCTGTTGGGAACAACACGTTAATGTCTCCAGTTTTAGCTCAGGCAAAATGCTTGTTTTGAATCAGCGGAAAGACTGTGAAATTAGTTCTTGAAAATCACATTAGTGAGTAAATTCAGCAGGATAAAATCAGGAACTTCCGTCAAGTCGTGAATAAGTCGTGAATAAGTCGTGTTCAAGTTTTGAATAACGGCTCAATTTATTTCGATTATGGCTTCTAAATATTTTTAGCCATGTTTAAGTCGTGATCAAGCTGTGCTTAAACACTGAAGCATCTCGAGATTCTGCATCATGTCATTGATTGAGTTTACTGGAAATCACAATTCAACCGTGATTAAGTCGTGAATTAAAACGACTGGCCAAAATGAGAGTGTTATTCAGCGATAACAGGGCTCTCTAAACACCTTCATGTTGTTGATGACAAGTCGTTATTGACCTCTATTTATGACTGCAAAAATTCAGACTTACATCGATATGGGCAGTTCCGCGACCAAGTGCTTTTATTGGTACCGTAAGCCCGAACTACTGCATTTGGCTCCGCAAGTGGCTCGGCTCAATCCCGCCCGGCTCAATCGCCTCACATTAGGCGGACTCACGAGCCAGGAACCGGAAGATAGTGCTTACATCATGGTAGGTAACGGCACCTATGCCGTTGGGGCACTCGCGATCGCTCAAAAAGGGGATTCTGGATTAGCTTTGCCTAAACGCGATCGCGCCGTCTACAAAATCCTGGCAACCCTCGGCGTTATTGCCAACAAGACGTTGAGGAAACAAGATTCCGAAAACTCTGGTTGTGAGTTCGACGTTCATTTAGGTTTGCTGCTGCCGCTGGAAGAATACTGGCAAGACCGAAAAGAACTCAAAACCCAGATTCAAGGGGCAATTTCAGAATTCAGCTTTCGTGGCAAAGTTCTCTCTGGGCAGCTGGAGCGAGTTGAGATGCAACCAGAGGGAGCTGGGCTTTACCTCGCGAAGGGATTGCAGTTGGCTAAATCTAGTGTCAATATTCGCGATCGCACCGTTGTCGTTCTCATGTTTGGTCACCGCAATCTCTCCATCCTCACCTTCGAGAAGGGCAGTACTCCCCAGGAAACCAACAGCACTTCTCAAGGCCCCGGATTTGTGGAGTACTTGAAGCAATGTGCGACTGAACTGCCCGGTGTCGCCCCGGATGATCCAGCCTTGCTCGAAGCAATCCTTCAGGGGAATGAAACGTTTCAGATTCCCGGTCGGCAGGAAGCCCTCGATCTGTCTCAAGCCTGTATCTATGCGCGCGAGTTCTACCTGGAGCGAGTCAATCAGTTTTTGGTGGAGTGGTTGCCCTCTGCTGAAATGGACTTGATTGTGGGTGGAGGAGCGGCCTACTTCATTCGTTCAGAGCTGGAACAATTTTTTGACCAGCGGGGACTCACTCAGCAAATCACCTGGGCTGAGACCTTAAGGCCAGAAATGACGGATGTACTCCGAAGTCAGGCTGGAACACCAGAGCCGGATTTGGTTACCAGCGTGCGCTGGGCAGATGTCTATGGCCTGTTCAAAACATTCATGTACAGCACAGCACCCGCTCAATCTCGTTAGCGATCACCTCAAGCAACTCACCCAAAATCGAGGACTTGGACGCATGACCCAAGCATTCAGACCGAAAGCCCGAATTCAATACTCCAGCCAGGATGAATTAGATATGGGAGTCATCGATTACTGTCGCGGGCGATCGCGTCATGACCTTCATGCTCGCACGCGATCTGCGTTGAACGGTTTCTATGCTCCCTTTGCCATGGCGGCAGTTGAAGCATCTGCGGAAGAAGTCCGGCGGCAGGCAATGAGATCGATCCGGCAGTTGACGTCTCAGATTCTGGAAATCCAGGAACAATTCCTTCCTGAGTTACTGTCCCCGGATTTCATCTTCAACGGCCAGACCAGCCTTGGCACATTGCCATGGCCAGCAGGGACAAATGGGCAAGGCATCCAAGTTACTGGCCCAACACACGCCAATGGTTCTGCCTCATTCATAAAGGTAGAACCCGATAAAGCAGAGATGTTCTCGAACTCATCCACTCAGGCTTCCCCTGCCGTTGGTCCTGTAGATGAACAACTGCGAGAGTTTTTGGGTGATGATGCCGCCATCATGGCAGGGCTGAATCCATTCATCAATGACCTGACATGAACCGACCGCCGCCCAGAACCCCTATCCCAGTTGACCGCAAGACCCAGGAACAGATTGCGGGGACTGCGGCGTTGCTTTTAGAGCGATTCTGCCAAGACCAGCCTCGGGGGCAGCGTGTGTTCGAGGGCAAGCATTTTTACACGATCGTAGAACGAGGTCGAAGTTTAAACATTGAGTTCAAGGGCAATGCCCACCACCTGCCAGAGACGATTCTAACGCTGCGAACTCAGCATGAGAATGGACAAGCATTTTATGAAATTGATTCCTGGCTAACGCAAGGAGATGTTCAACGGTTTGCTTTGATACGGCAGGAACTACAACAAGACGGCCAAAGGAATCCGTTAAAAACCGCATCTGCACATGGCAGGGAGGAGGACAGATAGGTTGTTGGTTTAGTCGCAATCTCACAGAAATCCATCAGGATGCCACAATTCAATCAACGCCCTGGAGGCTGTTAGCAATGACCACAGCCCAGCGATTGACATTTGAGCAATATCTCGAATGGGATGACGGCACGGATAAGCGATATGAACTAGTGGATGGGAGGTTAGTCGAGTTGCCGCCCGAATCAGAACCCAACACGTCCCTAGCCAATTTCCTCTTCCTGCAGTTGGTCAATGCTGGATTGCCGTTTCGTCAGATTCAGCCCCATAGTTGTGAACTTCAGGTCCCCGTATTGCAGTCAGGCGATCCTGCCAATCGCTATCCAGACCTGGTAGTTCTGCGAGAAGAACATCTGGAGCTGACTCGCAAACGACTCATCATCACCTTTGATATGTTGCCGCCCCATCTAGTCGTTGAGGTGGTTTTCCCCGGAGAACGAAATCGGGAACGGGACTATGAACGCAAGCGGCGACAATATGCGGCCAGAGGCGTCCCTGAATATTGGCTGCTTGATCTGTCAGAGAACATCATCACCGTCCTACAACTTGACCAGGGCAACTATCAAGAAGTGAGCCAGTTTACCGAGAATGCCCCTATCCAATCTCCCCAACTGGCTGAGATGGGTATTCCCTTTTCACTGACTGCTGATGAAATCCTGGATACGGTCAGATAGGGACAGAGTCGTTGCAATATATGGTATTGGCCCAAAGAACCAACGCCTTCAGTGAGGCTAATGACCGTATCCATAGCAGAATGCGGAATGAAGAAGTCGGAAGTCAAAATCAAAAAGCCTATTTAATGGTGATTTCAGGCATTTGAGGTGACCTGATCAAACTGCGGCTTGCTATACCAGCAATAATTTCGCCATACTACCCTATCCCAAGCGCCATTTGGACAAGCTCTCCATTGACTAACTCATATATGGTGTCAGTCAGCACCATCGTCGTTGTTGGGGTCATCTTGAGTCAGCAGATTAAGACACTGATCATCTTAACGAGCGGCAAAAGCCATTTATCGGATACCGAGCAACAAGAAGGATGAGGCGCTTGGTAGAAGTCTGGTAGAACGTTTTATTGAGAACCGCTACAATTAGAGCACAGCAAAGGTTATAAGACTTTCTGAACTTCGTTCGGGACGAAGGGGTCGGAGGTTCGAATCCTCTCATCCCGATTCTTCTGTACATTCGCGAATTAAATGTCGCTGTTTGGTGTCCATTAACGTCATCAAAGGCAATCGACCGCTGCTCCAGCATCACTTCACTCCCGACGCCCTGCCGCTGGAGAAACAAGAGCGGGAAGGGGTGCCTGGTAACAATCCCCATGAGTGGCGGAAGACCGTTCTCGTCAATGAACAGAGACAGCTTCACCTGCCCAGTACCGACTTCTTTAGCCGCCGCCTTCACCCCCCGCAAACGCCGCACCCAGCAGGAGGTGGGGGCCACCCTGCAAGTCATCGAACCCCACATGAGGGGTCTCAGAGGAAGCCGTCCGCTCATTCTCGAAAAGCCGCCAATGCTCTTGCCCCGCTAGAAATCGCTGCCGAGCAGTTTGCCCCCAATATATTGCAAATAGTTGGTGCAAACGAAACCGCAGCGATGGTACTCGCTCAAGGAATTCAGCCCGGAACTGACGGCTCTTTCCACCACTCACCTCAGCGCTGGGGCGGCAGCAGTGGATCAGTTGACGTGGCAAACCGATCGCTGGTTTGTCGTTTCAACCGCCGAGGGCACCGGAGAAATAGCTCAAAGTCTGATGGCCCTGACGGTCGGCAAAGGCACTGAACGGGTCTCTGGGCTGTGGGGCAGCATCAAACCCGATGTGGTCACGGGGCAGTCGGGAGATGAAGTGCAGCAGGTGCTTACCAAGCTAGTCGAAAGCCTGCCTCGTGAGAGTTGTTTGCTCTATCGAGCGGCGATCGCCTACACCGCCCAATGGCCCCAGTGGGAGCTCTCTTCCCGTCTGTCTCAAGCGGATATCTTGAACCAATTTGGCTACGGTATTCCCGATGTGAGCAGACTGCAGGCGGATGATGAGCGATCAGTTCGCTATGCGACGCCGGGAGAACCGTGGATTAAACCGTTGCAGGCGGATGTGTATCAGGTTTCGGTTCCGGATGCTTGGTTAGCGCAACCGCCGGAGACTCAATTCCGTATCAGCGTCTTGCTTGCCTACAAGGCTCAGCCCCACCGAACGGAGCAGGGGCGGAGCCGCTATCTATCTATCTACTTGGTTGGATTGGCGCTGTAGTCGACCGGGAGAACCCAAGCTATCGTTTCTCGGTCGGGTTTTGCAGGACTATCAAGCGCCTGAGGCGGTGGAGGAGGTCAAGGGCAGCTTTAAGTGGACGATTGGGAATCGAAAGCGGCGAGATCGCGCCACGGGTTAGCTCATGCGGCTTTCTAGAAGTGACAGTACGCTTCAAAAAGATTGGGCGGTAGCGAAGCGTTCTGAACTGGGTCAGCAATTCTTTGTCGCTGTCATTGGGCATCGAGGTTGGAACAGCGATCCTGAGGCATCAGTGCCGTATGCATTGGTGATAGCGCTAGAAAAATACCCAAGTGTGCCCTAGACCAGTTGCTGCCTCCGACTATGACCTGTTTAGAAGTTAGACTTGGCAGCGAGTGAGTGATCCCCCTGGGGGGATTAGAGCTACTCTTGAAAGCGTTGAGCGCGCTACCGGATTCTCTGGCTTATGGTTACCCGGTCTCGAAAGCAGACGCCTAAAAAAACGACAAAAGTTAGCTGGCCCAAAAGCACTGAATTGGTGGGTCTAGAATTTTCGCTCGTGGCGCAGGGTGATGATGAACTGTATCCGCAATACACCATTGGCCTACATGCCTGGTTTTTGCAGCAGATTCAACAGATTGACCCGGCGCTCTCTGCCTATTTGCACGATGGTGAATCGGAAAAGCCGTTTACCATTACTGGACTAGATGGACAGTTTGTGGCCCATAGCCGAGCACTGCAGTTGCAAACCGGCAAGCCCTATCGCTGGCGCGTCAGTGCCCTCTCTCAGAAAACGGTGGCCGGGATCGCGAGCTGGCTCCCCAAGTTACCCGAGACGATCGGGCTCAAGGATGTGCCCTTCTCGATTCAGCAGGTCAAGGCGGCACTCCCGGCGACGACCTATGCCAAACTAGCCGCGTCTGCCCCGTCAGGCAACAGTCTCAGCCTCAGTTTTGTCAGTCCGACCAGCTTTCGGCGCAAGGGACACCATCTGCCGTTGCCCTGGCCCCGTAATGTGTTTCACAGTTATCTGCGGCGCTGGAATCATTTTTCGGGAGAGTCGATTGATCAGGACGCTTTTCTGAACTGGATTGATGATCACGTGATCGTCCAGCGCCATCAGATCCAGTCGGTGAAGGTAGCTGCGGGTAAGCGGGGCTCGGTGACGGGCTTTACGGGCGCTGTGACCTACGGGCTCGATCGCAAAGCCGTGGAGCAGCCAGAGTTTGAGCATTTGTTTTGGGTGCTGGGTCAGTTTGCTCCTTACTGTGGCACCGGGCACAAGACCACGTTTGGCTTGGGGGAAACGATCGCGGGTTGGCATTTGAAGCAGGCAGAAGCGTATGAAGTGCCGTCGGCGCAAGCCCTTCTAGCAAAACGGATTGAGGAGCTGACAGAGTTGTTTCGATCACGGCGCAAGCGGACCGGGGGGAATCGGGCGCAGGATGTGGCCGAGATTTGGGCCACGATTTTGGCGCGGCGAGAGCTGGGGGATACTCTGCAAGCGATCGCGGATGATTTGGAGATGTCTTATGAGACGACTAAAACCTATGGCAAACTAGCCCGGCGATCGCTGCGGGAAACCTCATAAAGCTACTGCGCGGAGGGGTAGGTGTTTTTGCCGTGGTTTGGTCTATAGAGCGCTAAACCATTGCAGATAAAGGAATTCAGGCTACGGGTTTGAATTAGGGGTTCGCGCGATCACGCGAATCCTGATGGGGCAAAGCGTTCAGGCGATAGAGGAAAGAAGTTTGATCAGCGAAAGAGGCGTTTAGGTGGCAATTTCTGGGAGTTCGCGCATAATGGTCTCAGAACCTCGACAATTAAATTGTTTCAAACATCCGCCGTCGCAAGACACCATTTCCCCGCAAGGGGATTGAAACTCAATCACCCACCTGGCTAAGGTGGCCATGTGAAGTCGCAAGACACCATTTCCCCGCAAGGGGATTGAAACTTGCGATCCTTGAGCTTTTCAACGTCCTGCTGGCTGATGTCGCAAGACACCATTTCCCCGCAAGGGGATTGAAACCCGTGATGATTTCCCCAATATCCTCGCCATAAAATGTCGCAAGACACCATTTCCCCGCAAGGGGATTGAAACTCGTGACCCTAACGGCAAACCACTGCCACGCAGGTCGCAAGACACCATTTCCCCGCAAGGGGATTGAAACACCAGTAGGTTGATGGCGGCTTTCCGATGCTCTTTGAGTCGCAAGACACCATTTCCCCGCAAGGGGATTGAAACTTAAAGCTCGACTCGACAAAGTAAGCACGGTGAACCCAGGTCGCAAGACACCATTTCCCCGCAAGGGGATTGAAACAGGTTATAGGTTGCATAAACTCGCGGCCCCTCAGTCGCAAGACACCATTTCCCCGCAAGGGGATTGAAACCTGGAGATCTAATTCACCAACGGCATCAAACTCGTAGTCGCAAGACACCATTTCCCCGCAAGGGGATTGAAACTAAGGGGTTTTCTATCCAATACAAAGCAGCCGATAGGTCGCAAGACACCATTTCCCCGCAAGGGGATTGAAACCCCAAATATTAACAGGTCGGATCAAACCCGGTGAGCCGCGCCGTACCTCACTGCGTAAATTGCCGATCGCCCTAGCCTAGGGCGAATCTACTACGATACCCATCAGCGCTACTGGCATATTGGCCGACGAGTAATAGAGTTGTTGTGAAACAGTGAGTAATCGCGCAGTTGTTGTGGGGAGCTGGCG